>Ga0316205_10000428_pt1 | contig 79265 bp, 74 predicted proteins | sample 3monthpyrite_MG_FD_204941 | JGI IMG/M metagenome (GOLD analysis project Ga0316205, IMG submission 204941) | Microbial mat bacterial communities from mineral coupon in-situ incubated in ocean water Damariscotta River, Maine, United States -... | ecosystem: Environmental > Aquatic > Marine >...
ATGCCTTCACTCGACATTCTTTTCTCTCCGGTTTGTATCATCATCATTAAAATAAAATGATGCTAATACGGGAATTATCGTTATTAACAAATAGCTACACATTAATGCAACTACATTGAGTGGTTTGATAGCGTTAAACGCCGCTACAAACAACATCACGGTCAAAATTATTTTTCCGACCTCAGCACCATAATAGGTGGTAAGGATTTCAGATGACTTAACTTCTTTCTGTTTGGAAAATACTTTCCAGGCAAAATAAGCATTTGTCGAACTGGCGATCAGCGCACCTGATAAAACAGACGCAACATACGACGGATCCACTATCCAACTCAAAAAACCGGCAATGAAACTTACGGCTAATTGTATTAATACAATTCTCTTTATTTGTGTCGTTTTAGTTTTTAACATCGTATTGACGAAACGTATTCTTCGCCTCTGAAAACGCGCGCAAAGTATATGAGGATGAAGGGTTTGGGTCAACCTTAATGTACGAATAAGTTCAGTTTATTTAGAACTTGCTTATTTAATTATGAAACCGCTATAGCGCGCTTTCTGGACTTAATTCTAATACCCATACTAGAAAAGATGAAAAACTATGAGCATAAAGATAGCTGCATGTACTTGATATTAAACAATTAATATTATTTCTATCTAAATACTAAGAATTTACTTCAATATTTATTCCCGGGTAAATTCTGCTAATCCACAATCACCTAACGGACTACAATTAATGAATTTTAGCCAGGATCCCATCTAACTCATCGAGGCTCGAATAATTGATTACCAGCTTACCCTTACCATTACTTTTATGCTGTACATTGACAGGAGCACCTAAACGCTCACTCACCTGTTCCTGTAATCGCTTGATATCCGGGTCGATAGTAGCTGATGACTCGGTTACTTTCGGTGTCGGGTTTAACTGACGTTTAACCTGTTTTTCGGTTTCTCGTACAGACCAGCCCTGATCGGCTGCTTTATTTGCCAGCATACTTTGTTCAGCGCCAGATAACGCTAATAATGCACGGGCATGGCCCATATCAATTTTGCGCTCATCAACTAGTAGTTTTACATCTTCATTAAGGTCTTTAAGTCTTAACAGGTTTGTTACTGACGCCCTGGAGCGGCTTACTGCCTCTGCAACCTGCTGATGAGTCATCTCAAATTCATCAATTAATCGCTGCAGTGCTCGGGACTCTTCTAATGGATTTAGATTCTCACGCTGAATATTTTCAATAAGTGAAATAGCAGCAGCAGACTGATCATTAAGCTCTTTAACCACGGCAGGTATTTCATGTAAACCCGCTAGCTGACACGCACGCCAGCGACGTTCACCCGCGATTAACTCAAATTTACCTGCAGAAATCGGGCGCACCACAATAGGCTGTATAACACCCTGTGCTTTTATAGATTCCGCCAGTTCCTGCAAAGCGTCTGGCTCAAAATGAACACGGGGCTGATAAGTGCCTCGTTGAATTAATTCTACTGCGATATGTCGCAGGCCATCACCGCTTAATTCTGCGGTTTCAGCCACAGGCGACGCTGTAGGTATTGGTTTAGGGTCAGTAAGTTGATTAACTTCTGCTGCACTGCCTAACAGTGCATTTAAGCCTCGACCCAGGCCTCTTTTCTTTTTTACCATTGCTTACTCTAAATAGTTATATTTCTTGCCGCAGAAACACAGAGTGCACCGAGTCATAGTTATACAACCCGTTAAACCTCTGTGTGCACTGTGCCTCTGTGGCGAATGTTTTTTACGCTACCGCCGGTTGTGCTGTTTTAACCTGCTTACGAATCACTTCACCAGCAAGAGAGAAATACGCCAGCGCTCCACGTGAAGTTTTATCATAATTTATTACCGGCAGGCCATGTGAAGGTGCTTCGGCCAAACGCACATTACGTGGCACAACCGTTCTGTAAACACGGTCACCAAAATGTTCAATTAACTGGGCCGAGACATCTGTCGCCAGTTTATTGCGTGGATCATACATAGTGCGTAACAAACCCTCTATTTCAAGATCGGGGTTTACGCTGCTCTTTACCTGCTCAATAGTTTCTATTAAAGATGATAAACCTTCTAATGCATAATATTCGCACTGCATGGGGATTAACACGCCATTGGCAGAGACCAGAGCATTTACTGTCAGCATATTAAGTGATGGCGGGCAATCGATAATAATAAAGTCATAATCAGACTCAACCTGTTGCAATGCATTACGTAAACGTGATTCTTTACCCTCTACGCTAAGTAATTCAACTTCTGCTGCGGTTAAGTCACTATTGGATGGCAATACATGAAAGCCAATTTCATCGACTATTTGTATACAGTCTTTAATATCTTCTTCAGCTAACAAAACATCTAAAATACTATTTTCCAGCTCGTGTTTATCAACACTACAGCCCATTGTGGCATTGCCCTGTGGATCGAGATCCACCAGCAATACCCGTTTCTGAGTTAATGCCAGAGACGCCGCCAGGTTCACTGATGTAGTGGTTTTACCTACGCCGCCTTTCTGATTAGTTACCGCTATTATTTTCGCCATGTATACAATTCTTTATTGATGCTCTAATTTGATCGGCAAATTTCTATTAACTGCCTATCTTCTTTCAGCCAGGGCACCTGTAATTGATGTTGCGCTAGCTGCTCATACCCCCTGGTTAAATCCGGCAACTCGTCTTTTCCTTTCATTGCCAGTACCCGGGTGGTTGATGTTAACAGATGTTGAGTACGATCCAATATAGTATTTAATGCCGCAAAGGCACGACAGGTGATTATTTCGAAGCCATATCCTGGCTGATAGTCTTCTACACGACTATGAATAATGTCAATGTTTTCAAGCTTTAAGTCGATTTTGCACTGCGTCAGAAAGCGTGTTTTTTTACCATTACTATCCAGCAAAACAAACTGACAATCGGGTAAACATATTGCCAGTGGTATACCTGGAAGCCCTGGTCCCGTACCGACATCAAGTATTGGCGATTCTTTTATAAATGGCAAAATACTCAAACTATCCAGAACATGGCGAATCACCATGGAGTCGATCTCTCGAATGGAAGTCAGGTTATACGCTTTATTCCACTTGAGCATAAGCTGTAAATAATCTAACAGCTTTTGCTGATTCTGCTTAGAAATATCAAGGCCTAATTGTTGTAGGCCTTGCTCAAGTCGTTCTTCAGCTTGCATTTATCAAACTCTCTTAATTGCCTAATGCCTGATTGGTTAGTGTGTTTAATGCTTTTTTCATTTTATCAATATGCACTGTATTACGTATATTATGTCGACTCTGTAATTGTGCTGGATTTAAATACGCTAACCATGTCTGGCCTCTTTCATCCTGCCAGGCCAACACTTTCATTGGCAAGTCCAGAGCTACTAACGGATTTTCATTGATCAGGGGGGAGCCCACTTTAGGCTTACCAAAAATCAACAATTGGGTTGGGCGCATAGCTATGCCGGCTTTTTTAGCACCCAATGAATGAAAAATTCGGCTAAAAATTATCACGCCTTTCTCTTTTAAAATACGTTCAAGTCTGTCCAGTGACTCACCAACACTGTAACGGCTTTGTTTAACCGTATATTCTTCTGATGCTTGAGAAACTTGCACATTCACAGCGAACAGTAAACCCAGTATGGGTATTAATACTTTTTTCATTGTTAGCTTCCTTATTATAACAATAACGTTATATCGACAATTCTAACTGAATATTAAGCACGGCATGAGTAAATATCTCGCTTCATGGAGAATCAGTCATAAATTCAAAATTATAAGATATGCTTTTGACAGGCGTTTACGAAGCAGCATTTTACTTACATACAAAGCACTACGAGATTATCATTAACAACTACTCAACTAGACTATATTGAGAGCTACGTTATTTTTTTATTTTGCATTAAAAGCAAAAAATCATGCTCTATTTTTCACATCGAATCTGCTTCATAGTTAACCCGATAATAACCCACATATGGGTTCTTTTATTATGATTTATTTTTACCCATATTTTCAATTAACAACGAGGAATTATTTTCAACTTTTAATTTCGAATAGGTTCTTTCAGATAATTTTTGTGTATCACGCCAGTATTATAATATTACGCTCATACCTTAATGTGCATGAACACCCGTCGGTAAATTTAGTAACATAAACACTAGTAGATATATTAATTGCGATTACAAAATTTTTAATTCCAGATTAGATTTCAAAAAATAACAATAATACTCTATACATAAAGCCGTTAAGAGTAGCTCATTATTTTTTAGCCGCATTAGCAGCTCTCGCTACAATAATAATTAAACTTATCTGGTTTTTTTAATATGCACTAATAATAACGAAATGGCCGCGGGAGTCATACCTGATATACGACCTGCCTGCCCCAAAGTAGCCGGACGGTGATCAATCAGTTTCTGGCGAACTTCATTAGATAAACCTTTTACCTGGTCATATTCAATTTTTTCAGGAATATTTTTATCCTCATAACGTCGTGCTTTATCTATTTCTTCCTGTTGCCTGTTTAAATAACCTTCATATTTAGTCTGTATTTCAACTTGCTCAGCAACACGCGCATCACTCACAGCTGGACCAATTTCAGCTATCTTCGTCAGTTTTTCATAATCCATTTCCGGGCGTTTTAATAAATCGAGGGCTCGACACTCTTTACTTAATGGTTTTTGCAAAATCGGTTCTAAAGCTTTTCCTACTGAAGAAGTGGGTTGTACCCAGATATCTTTTAAACGTTGTTTTTCAGATTCAATCGACTCACGTTTTTCAGAAAACAGACGCCACTGACGCTCACTCAATAATCCCATATCATGGGCTATTTCCGACAACCGTAAATCAGCATTATCTTCTCGTAACAATAAACGATACTCTGCACGTGAGGTAAACATCCGATACGGTTCCTGAGTACCATTGGTAATCAGGTCATCAACTAAAACACCAATATATGCCTGATCCCTTCTCGGTGACCAGGTTTCTCTTTCCTGAATCTGCAAACTTGCATTTATAGCTGCCAACAAACCTTGTGCCGCAGCTTCTTCATAACCAGTAGTGCCGTTTATCTGGCCCGCAAAATACAAGCCATTTATAAACCGGGTTTCCAGACTGGGCTTTAAATCACGGGGATCAAAATAATCATACTCAATGGCGTAACCGGGCCGCGTGATGAATGCATTTTCAAAACCTTTAATAGAACGCACCAGATCAAATTGCACATCAAATGGCAAACTGGTAGATATTCCATTTGGATAAATTTCAAAACTATTAAGGCCTTCAGGTTCAATAAAGATTTGATGTGAATCTTTATCTGCAAAACGCACTATTTTATCTTCAATCGAAGGGCAATATCGTGGCCCAACGCCTTCGATAACACCTGAATACATAGGTGAACGATCTAGCCCCCCATGAATGATTTCATGAGTTCTGGCATTGGTATAAGTTATATGACAGGAAATCTGCTCAGGATGATCTTCCACTGAACCTGTAATCGAGAATACCGGCGTAGGTGTATCACCTGGCTGTTCCTGTAATTCGGAATAATCAATAGAACGGGTATCAATACGCGGCGGTGTACCGGTTTTTAAACGATCAACCCGAAATGGCAATTCTCGTAAACGTTTTGACAGAGCAATTGATGGAGGATCACCTGCTCGACCACCTGAATGGTTACTTTCACCTATATGTATCAGCCCCCCCAGAAATGTACCAACGGTTAATATGGCCGTTTTACATTTAAACTTCAGACCCATTTGGGTAATAACACCCACCACCTGATCATTTTCAATTATCAGGTCTTCTACGGCCTGTTGAAAGATAGATAAATTAGGCTGTGTTTCCAGGGCAATGCGAATAGCCTGACGATAAAGCTGGCGATCTGCCTGCGCACGAGTCGCGCGAACCGCCGGACCTTTACTACTATTTAAGGTGCGAAACTGTATACCACCTTTATCTGCTGCCCTGGCCATAATGCCGCCCATGGCATCTATTTCTTTAACAATATGCCCTTTACCTATACCCCCTATAGCAGGGTTACAGCTCATCATACCCAGAGTTTCGATATTATGAGTGAGTAACAGGGTTTTTGAGCCCATGCGAGCTGCCGCTAAAGCAGCTTCAGTACCAGCATGACCACCACCAATCACTATTACATCGTAGGTTTCGTTATAAAACATTATTTTCAGACTTATTGCTTAATATTTCAGCATTTTAGCAAAATTACCGTCAAAATGAAAAAAAGGAGACGGAGTGATTATTTTTAATCCTCCGTCTCCTTTTATTGAAAGACTTATCTTACATCCTTAACTACTGTTAGCTAAATCCTTATATTTTTTTAAACACCATATAAACCTAAACAACTTATAACCATTAATACACCGCCTGTTATTCTTTTAAATACTTCATCATTTTCTAGATTTAACTCATGTGCCTTCAGGCCAATAATATGCCCTATTGTAGCGACAGTAAAAAAGTAAAAAAGGGGACGGAGGGATTATTATTAAAAAAGGGGACGGAGGGATTATTATTTAATCCCTCCGTCCCCTTTTTTACTTTTAAACACTGTATAACCCTAAACAACTTATAACCATTAATACACCGCCGGTTTTTCTTTTAAATAATTCATCATTTTGTAGAATTAGGTCGTGTGCCTTCAGGCCAATAATACGTCCTTTTGTAGCGACAGGAATTAACAGTAATGCACTCAGGAGATTCAGCTCAATTCCTACTATGTAAAATGCTGTCATTTTAATTGTTACAATTGAAACCTAAAGTACAAATAATGTATTTCTTAATAACGCAGCTGTCACATGCCGCATGAATACCGCTACGATTAATGGTGCGCCTGTTAGTGAAGTGCCTGTCACATAACCACCTTTACATAACAAAGCCCTATCTAGCTATATATTATTACCGCGAATATTTAAACCGAGAAGCCACAATAATGCATACACTAATGTAATTGAATAAATGAATATCAATAGCCAGTTAGTTGGTAATTTTATTAGTCCGAAATTACCAGTTAATTCAAATGGAATAATAATGAAAATGGCTTTTTTTAAATATAACCAGTCAACTTTAGCTATGCGTGAATGGAGTGTCAGACTTGAAAAAAACAATAAGTGAAAACCAATTATTGGCAACCAGAACAGGGGGGCATTATATATAAATAACATAAAAGGCAGACCTAAAGCCCCGCCTCTGAAAACCAAGTCCACTACGAACAAATCCAGTCCAGATAAAGACCAGTGAAACTAGTATTATTTCCGTTACATTAAATTCTAATAAAACATCCATTTCTGAAAACTAGCGAGGTCTTACAACTAACCTGTTTTTATGGTTCTTTCTTAAAATCAGTTATTATCTGAAAATTAACCGAGTTATGATCAACATCTCTTACACCATAAATATTTTTATCTTTTTTATATAACGTAGATATATATGTTCTTAAACCATCTGTAGTAATGATTTTATTACCTTCAATAGAAAATTTTACAGCACCACTTAGTAAATCTGCTCGTGCCTGATATTCTACGTTAGTAAGTGTTTTAGGACTTTTAGCTGTTATAATTTTTTTCTCAGTCACACCATTCTGGTTTATTTTTATCTCATATACTGCTTCTGATAATAAATCTTTTAATATAACGGTTTTTCCTAATAGAACTTCACTTATTTCTATTCCCGTCATGATGTTATAACCATCTAACTTTTCTAGAGTTAATTTGCTATTATTCTCAGCTATCGCAACCTTAAATATCATTAAAAACACAGGAATAAGTATTATTATTTTTCTCATTTTATTCTCAGTTTTCTAGTGACCTAAATATTCATCAATTAATAATGCTAATTTATCATGCAAATGACTCTCAAATTCATCCAGATTTTTATCAAATAAAGCCAGATATTTAGCCGCTTTATCATGTGTCAGCTTTTTATTAATTAATTTATATTCCATTTCTGGTAGGTCTTTATCATGTCTGGGTGAAATTTCCCAGTGCACAAAATCAGCATCAATATTTTCAACTAGCTTCTGCGCTGTTATACAGAAATCAGTTACATGCTCTACTCCCTGAGGCCCCAGACAACCCGGCTCAACTCGAAATATAACAAATAATTTCTTATCCTGATCTAATGGTAATTTAATTTTCATTTTCGTTTACTGTTTATTGTTTATTGTTTTCATAAATCATCATCAATGCCGTATTGATTTAATCCCCAGGCAAATAAATGACTACTTCTTTCATTCGATTGACGAATGTTACTGGCTAATCGTTGTAACCAGTATTTAAACAATTTATAAGATTCTTCGGGATGATTATCCATGTAATCTAGTAATATTTTTCTATTAATACGTGTTAACTCAACTTCATCACACGCCACTACTGATGCACTACGTGGAGACCCATCGAAAAGATTCAACTCTCCAAAAGTATCACCGCAAGCTAAATCACAAAACCCTGACTGAATATGCCTGCCATCCTGTAGAACAACCCGCTTATTAATACGTACATGACCCTTTTCAATATAATAAACATCGAGGCTCTCTTCACCTTCCATCAATATAACTTCGCCACTTTTGTAATTTATACGTTCACAGGCATGTGCTTGCTTAAATTCATCCGCTTCTAAAAATTTCTTTAAAATTGACGACATAAGATTATTTCTTATAATTCAGCAACACTATCGTGTTTTGGTGGGTAGGATGGTTTCGTTAATATAAACCAGGCGCCATATATCATTAACGCTGCAATAATAAATTTTAACACTATTCCAACTGGTGAAAATATCGCCATATATATAAAACTTATACTCATAAAGCTAACTGACATCATTTTAGCAGCTAAAGGAATCACCCTATGTTTGTTCCACATTTGTAATGGTGGCCCAAAAAAACGATGATTATATAACCAGTTATGAAATCGTTCTGAGCTTCGAGCAAAAGCCCACAGTGCTAATAACATAAATGGAGTTGTCGGGATTACGGGTAAAAGCACACCTATTGCGCCAAGAACAAAAAATAACCACCCTAAAATAAAGTATATAATTCTCATAACTATTGAATATTAATCTACATAAACTACTGAATATCAGAATTTATCTTATCATGTTGAATTGATGATTGTGTATTTAGTCAAAGCCACTTGATATCACCTCTACCAGCCACATATACTAGATTATGGATATAGAATCACTCAAATCAATGCTAGAAAGCGGTCAGGATAGTCTGATATTGCGTTTCGGACTGGGTCAGGCACTTTTAAAGCAAAAAGACTTTTCTGCTGCAATAGAGCATCTGCTGAAAGCGCTAGAATTCGATAAAGAGTATTCAGCAGCATTCAAACTACTCGGTAAAGCCTATTCTCTCTCAGATCAGAACCAACTTGCTATCGAAACCTACGATAAAGGTATTTTAATAGCAGAAAGGAAGGGGGATATCCAGGCAGCTAAGGAAATGAAGATATTTCTTAAAAGATTAAAACAATAATCACTACTGTTTACGCTATATTATTCACTGCTCCGAGTTTTCTTAAAAGCTGCCACACAATGGCTGACATCAGCGTATAATTACCTTTTTAATACTCGTTGCATCATAAAAAGCTGTTCTTATGGATCTTCCGCAAATAGACGACTACCGTTCATTATTTTTAAATAATACTGCCTTACTCGATGTGCGAGCCCCGGTTGAATTTAATCAGGGTGCTTTTCCCTTTACTGAAAATCTCCCTCTTATAAATGATAATGAAAGAGAAATAATAGGTAAAAAATATAAAGATATGGGGCAGGATGAAGCTATTGAATTAGGTCATCAACTCGTGCAGGGACATGTAAAATCAGAACGTGTAAATAATTGGCAATCATTTATTAAACAGCACCCTGAAGGCGTCTTATATTGTTTTCGTGGTGGTATGCGCTCTAAAATTTCTCAACAATGGATCTATGAACAAACCGGTATAATATATCCAAGAGTAAAGGGCGGCTATAAAGCCATGCGTCGATTTTTGCTTGATGAACTCGAAACATCTGTAAATGAAATTCAACCTGTTGTATTAGGCGGCCGAACTGGAATTGGAAAAACTATATTACTTGATAAACTTGAGCAAAAAACTGATTTAGAAGGTTTGTTTCATCACCGTGGTTCTGTATTCGGAAAACACGTTACCCCCCAACCGACACAAATAAGTATAGAAAATACTCTGTCTATTAATTTATTAAATCATCGTAATAACAATAGATCAAATATCGTTTTCGAAGATGAAGCACCAAATATTGGATCAAGAAGAATCCCTGAAGTTTTATTTAATAAAATGCAACAATCTCCAATTATTCAATTAGAAACGAGTGTAGATTCTCGTGTTGATATTACATTTCAAGAATACATTATAGAGGCACTCGCTGAACATCAGGATTTTTATGAAATTGAATCTGGATTCGATAGCTGGTCTAATCAACTTAATGAAGCTATTGATAAAATTCAACGTCGCTTAGGCGGGGTTAGATATAAAGAGCTTAAATCTATTTTAAATCAGGCGATCGCTGAGCACCGATCTACCGGTAATATGCAATTACACCGCAAATGGATAAAATCATTACTGGTTGATTACTATGACCCTATGTATGACTATCAATTTAGTAAAAAAGCCGATCGAGTTATTTTTAAGGGCTCACAAAATGAGGTTCTTGATTATTTACTAAGTAAATATCAACTTTCTTAAATAAAATATTTAAATCAATATTCGGCAGCTAAATCTTTTTTTATTTGATTAAATATTTTACTGCCTTTTCTAATATTCATTTGTTTTAAACTGTACTTCCAGCCTTTATCTTTATTTTTTGAATACACTCCTGAAATATTTTGTAATGGCTCACCACTTACATCTGATACTGAAACACTCATCAAAACATCAGCTGCATTAAATTCATATATATTAAATAATTCTTCTACTTTTCCTATCGGAACCTGAAATTTATCTGCTACATTATCAACAAAACTAGATAATTTATTTTTACTTTTTCTATTAATATTTTTATGAATTAGCAGTAATGACTCATCAAGTTCCGAGTCGCCACTATCAGGTTTATATTGATCAGATGCTAAAACCTGCACATTACACAAGCATAATAAAAGCAGAAACTTCACAAAAATTTTCATTCTTATTTACCTATACAAAAACTTGAAAAAATCTTACCTAATAAATCATCTGAGGTAAATTCACCTGTTATTTGATTAAGTTGTTCCTGAGCATAGCGTAGTTCTTCCGCTAATAATTCCCCGGCTTTTAAATCAATCAGGTTATAACGCGCACTCTGTAAGTGTTGATCTGCATTTTCAAGCGCATCAATATGACGTCTTCTTGCCATAAATCTACCTTCATTACTTTGCTCATAACCCATGCATTTTTTTAAATGTGTTTTTAGAATATCCATTCCTACACCTGTTTTTGCACTTAATGTTATATCTATCTCTGAAGCGGTTTCTATCAGCTCTGCTTTTCTTCCAGAATTATCAATTTTATTAAACACACGGGTAACCCCGATATGTTTCGGTAATTTATCTTCTATTTCCAGATGATCGTCATTCCTATGTGTATCATCTACTAATAATAAAATTCTATCTGCCTGTTCGATTTCATACCAGGCTCGGCGTACACCTTCCTGCTCAATTGGATCATCACTTTCTCTTAATCCTGCCGTATCTATAACATGTAAAGGTAGACCATCTATCTGAATATGTTCACGTAGAACATCTCGTGTTGTACCCGGTATATTAGTAACTATCGCTGATTCACGGCCGGCTAGCTGATTTAGTAGACTGGATTTTCCTGCATTGGGTCTACCTGCGATTACCAGTGTCATACCTTCTCTTAATAAACACCCCTGACGAGCTGATTTAAATACTTCAATTAAAGCATTTTCTATTAAGGAGAGTTTTGCTTCTACTTTGCCATCACTTAGAAAATCAATTTCCTCTTCAGGGAAATCAAGCGATGCTTCTACATAAAGACGTAACTCAATTAAATTATTAACTAGACCATGAATAGTTTTTGAAAATTCACCCTGCAATGATCTTACTGCAGCTTTAGCCGCTTCTGCTGACTCCGCTTCGATTAAGTCTGCTACTGCTTCAGCCTGAGCCAGATCCATTTTATCATTGAGAAAAGCCTGTTCCGTAAATTCACCCGCTCGTGCTGGTCGAGCACCTAATTCAAGTACACGTTTGAGGATCATATCAAGAACGACTGGGCCACCATGTGCCTGAAGCTCTAATACATCTTCACCTGTAAACGAGTTTGGCTTTTGAAAAAGTAATGCAATTCCCGTATCAATGACCTGTGCGTCTCCATCATTAAATGCCAGGTACTCAGCTTTTCTTATTTCTGGTATTTTTCCTAGAACTTTATCGGCAATTTCAAAACTTTTTGGACCGGATACTCTTACGATACCGACTCCACCTTTACCGGGAGCTGTGGCAACTGCTGCAATTGTATCTTTGCTGGATTTTGTCATGAAGAGAGTTTACGTTGTGCTGTGGAAGATTGAAATTAATTTTAGCAAGCTGTTACAGGTCTTCTACCTCGGGGAAAGGTCGATGTTTTTTGGCGTCCTGTCCCCTAAAGCCATAGCACCATGAGCTTACAGGGTGACGAAATGACTCCGTAAAACTCTTGATGGCATCAAAAAAGGGGACAGAGCGGGAAAGATACTCAGTCCCCGAGGGAGATGGGCTGCAATAAACATAACGATTTTCGTTATGTTTTACTTTTCTGCTTCTATACGCCTGGTAATAATCCACTGCTGCATTATTGAAAGTGTATTATTCACAACCCAGTAAAGTACTAAACCTGCAGGGAAAAACAGGAAGAACACTGTAAATATCAAAGGCATAAACTGGAAAACTTTTTGCTGTACAGGATCAACAGGTGCTGGGTTCAGCTTCTGTTGAATATACATTGTTGCACCCATTAATATTGGCAATATAAAGTAGGGATCCTGTTCAGACAAATTCTGAATCCATAATGCAAAAGGCGCATTACGCATTTCTACAGATTCAAGTAATACCCAATATAATGCAATAAATACGGGAATCTGTATCAAGATCGGAAAACATCCTCCAAGCGGATTAATTTTCTCTTCTTTATACATCTTCATCATTTCAGCTGACATACGCTGACGATCATCACCATAACGTTCTTTCAGTGTTTGCATGCGGGGACCAATTTTACGCATACGAGCCATTGAACGATAACCCTTAGCTGATAACCAGTAAAAGGCGATTTTTACTGTGATGGTTAAAAAGATAATTGCCCAGCCCCAGTTATTAAACTGAGAATGATAAAACTCAAGCAGCCAGAATAAGGGTTTTGCTAGAATTGTTAAAATGCCGTAATCAACTGTTAACTCTAGCCCAGGCGCTATCTTTTCTAACTTACCCTGTAATTTTGGCCCGACTACTAACTGACTTTTAAATGATGCGGGCGTTTGAGCATTTGCCTCAATAGCAGGTGAGCGCATACCTAAAATATAACGATTACTTGTTGGGTGTGATGTATAGGTGAAATTATTCTGTTTTTGATCAGGAACCCATGCCGCGAGGAAATAATGCTGGATCATGGCAATCCAGCCACCTTTCATATCTGATTTGAAGCTTTGATCTTCAATATCATCAAAATCCAGTTTCTCATATTTAATTTCATCATTAAATACAACCCCACCTACATAAGTAGGGATCATTGTTGATTCACGTTCCTGTAAGGATCGCACAAGTTGACGGTATTCCGATCCACTCCAGTCGTTAGCTGAAACAACATGTTCAATATCTATAACGTAACTATCACGTTTAAATGTAAATATCTTACTTACCTGCACACCCTCTTTTTGCCAATAGAGTGTAATTTTCAATTCATCTGTACCTTCTTGTAATCGGTACTCTGCTTTCTCTGCCTGATAAATATCTTTATGGTTTGGCGCTACATGAGCTGAAGATACCAGACCTGATTGAGCTGTGTGATAAATACTTTCTTTAGTAGACAATAAACGGAAAGGTTTATCTGTTTGCTCAGCATCAAACTGGTAATTACGTAAATCCAGTTGATAGATTGTGCCGCCCTGAGTATCGATATATAAATCGAGCAAATCTGTAACAACATGAACAGACTGGCGTTTTATGTTTTCTTCAGATGCTGCTGGAGATACATTTGAAGATTGTTTATCCGTTGGAATACCTGCAGCAGGAAGCGAGCTTATTTCTGCATCAGTAATATTCCCAGATACTGCTGATGAAGCCTGTTCAATATCAGTAATAACAGGTTGTGGACCATAGGCTTTCTGCCATTCCTGATAAAGTAAAAATAGAGTAAAAAAGAAGGCGAGGTAAAGAATGGTGCGTTGGTTTTCCATTGATATCCTGATTACTTTTTAATTAGTGTTTACATTCAGTTTTTTGTGGGTCTTCGGGTATTGGATCATATCCACCCTCGTGCCAGGGATGACAGCGTCCAATACGACGTAATGCCATCCACCCACCGCGCAATATACCAAAACGACCAATTGCTTCAACTGCATATGTTGAACAAGTAGGTGTATATCGACAATGAGGTGGTAAATACGGACTTATAGCGTATTGATAAAAATGGATGAGCCCGATGAATATTTTGCGCATAGCTATTTTTGAAAACTTTGAGCTAAATTATTCCAGTGTTGTTTTAGAGATTGGAATATTTGTTGATTTTCAGCGCTTTTAGTAACTGGCTTCGCCATTACTACCAGATCAATTGCAGGTAACATTGCTAGATTTTGCCGAAAACTTTCACGTATAAGACGTTTTATTCGATTTCGATCTACTGCTCGTTTAGCATTTTTTTTTGATATTGCTAAGCCTAATCGTGAATTTAAAACCAGATTTGTTTCTGTTATTTCACGCTCAACTGCAAGTATTGTTAAATAACGATCACTGGAACGAACCGGTTTTTTAAATACCCGGCTATATTCATCTGGTTTCAGCAGACGGAACTGTCTTGTAAAACGTTCCGTTTTATCCGACATTAACCAATACTTCTAATACTGCTGGGTTTAGCAATTGCTAAACTTATGCAGACAGACGTGCTCTACCTTTTGCACGACGTGCTTTTAATACTTTACGACCACCAACAGTGCGGCTGCGAGCGCGAAAACCATGGGTACGTGCACGTTTTATACGGCTTGGTTGAAAGGTTCTTTTCATTGGTACTGACCTAATAATCTTGAAAAATTGGGGCGTGTATTCTAATCGTAGAGAGAGTTTTAGTCAAAGCATATTAGAATATATTTAAAAAACATAAATGAGTCTTAATAATGCTTTCTTAAGTATGCCTTAAAATAAAAATTTCCTACTGATCAGTCGATACCGTATTTGCCGATTCTTAACACCTCCATAATCAGACATTTTTTATGTCGCATAAATTAGTAGTTTCACGATTATACTTTGCAGGTTAAAATCAAACGTTCAGCTTTCTATATCTGCCCATTATTTTATTTATGGTATTCATATATCTGGGCATAAAATGAATACTAATTGGGGATTATACTTCGTGTCGAGCGCCTTGTGGGATCAGTGTCTACAACGACTGGAACAAGAATTATCAGATCAGCAATTAAATACCTGGATTCGACCTCTTCAACCGGAAGAGTCGGATGATCAGTTGTCTCTGTTCGCCCCGAATAGTTTCGTTATGGATTGGGTTAAGCAGCACTTTTTGCAACAAATAACTACCATTTGTAAAGAAATCGATACAAATCGAGATATTTCAGTTTCTCTTGATATTGGCAGTAAAAATCCTAAACCTCTATTTAAAGCGCCACCAAATCAGGCTCCAAGAGTAGAAAATAAAACACCTATTCAACCATCTATGGTTGCCAAACCGTCTAATGAGAAAATTGAAAACCACCTGAATATTGGTTTTACCTTTGATAATTTTATTGAGGGAAAAAGTAACCAGCTAGCAAAAGCTGCCTCTTTACAGGTTTCCGAAAATCCTGCAGGTTCATACAACCCTTTATTTCTCTACGGTGGTGTAGGTTTAGGTAAAACTCACCTAATGCACGCTGTTGGCAATCAGATATTACAAAATAATCCCCAGGCTAGAATTGTTTATCTACATTCTGAGCGCTTTGTTACACACATGATAAAAGCCCTGCAACACAATACAATGGATGATTTCAAACAGTTTTATCGATCTCTTGATGTATTGCTTATTGATGATATTCAATTTTTTGCTGGTAAGGAGCGCTCACAGGAAGAGTTTTTTCATACTTTCAATGCTCTTTTAGAAGGCGGCAGCCAAATTATACTGACATGTGATAGATACCCTAAAGAAATTGATGGTCTTGAAGAACGCTTAAAATCACGCTTCGGGTGGGGTTTACCTGTTTGCATAGAACCACCTGAGCTTGAAACACGAGTAGCCATTCTGCAAAAGAAAGCTGAAGAATTTGGTATAGGTTTACCTAATGAAGTTGCCTTTTTTATTGCCAAACGAATTCGGTCTAACATTAGAGAATTAGAAGGTTCTTTAAGGCGTGTTATGGCTACTGCTAATTTTACCGGTAAACCTGTCACACTAGAATTTGCTAAAGATACATTACGCGACCTGATAGCTCTCCACGATCGCTTAATTACCATTGAAAACATACAAAAAACAGTGGCAGAATACTATAAAATTAGAATTTCTGATTTGCATTCTAATAGTCGTAGCCGATCAATTACACGCCCTCGTCAGGTAGCAATGGCTTTATCTAAAGAATTAACAAATCATAGTTTACCTGAAATAGGCAATGCATTTGGTGGGCGTGACCATACAACGATCTTACATGGTTGTAGAAAAATAACTGAATTAAGAGATTCTGATAGTAAAATTGATGAAGATTATACTAATTTATTACGAATTCTTAGTAACTAGAAATTGAAAATATTGAGTCACAATAACCTGTGGATAAGTATTGTATAGTGATGTGAACAAATTTACGAATGTGAGTTATCCACAATCTGTCTACAGCTTACAGAATATTTACTCACTGCTTGTTAAGCTAACATTATGATTGTAAGACATTGATATAATTGTTTATTTTAAAGTTATCCACAGAAAGCTGTGGACTTAATTATAATAACTAAATATATAAATATATATAATAATTAGGAACACCCATGAAGATTAAAATCCAGCGAGATGATCTATTAATTCCATTGCAACAGGTTATCGGTGCAGTAGAAAAAAGACAGACACTTCCAGCTTTAGCAAACGTCTTAATTAAGTCAAATGATAATCATTTCACTTTAACAACGACTGATTTAGAAATTGAGTTAGTATCAAAGGTTAATCAATTAATGGATGAAGCTGGTGAAATCACTTTACCTGCTAAAAAACTATTAGATATCTGTAAAGCCTTACCAGCTGATGCTGAATTAAATATCGAAGTTAATGGTGATAAAGCTTTAATTAAATCTGGTAGAAGTAGATTTAGTTTAACCACTCTACCCGCTTCTGATTTTCCAGCGCTAGAAGATATTAGTAGTGTGTATGAATTTAGTGTTCCACAAAATCTTCTTAAAACTCTTATTGAAAAAACTTCATTTGCAATGGCTCAACAAGATGTCCGTTATTATCTAAATGGACTAATGGTAGAAGTTGCATCAGGTATTATCAGATCAGTGGCGACTGATGGACATAGACTATCGTTTTGTGAGAAAAACATTGATGCAGATTTAACAGATAATAAACAGGTCATAATACCGAGAAAAGGCGTTAGTGAATTACTTCGTCTTTTATCTGACACAGATGATGAAGTTAAAATTGTTCTTGGCAATAATCATATTCAGTGCAATATAGCTAATCAAAGATTCACATCAAAATTAATAGACGGTCGGTTCCCCGATTATAAACGGGTTATGCCAGAGGCCTCCGGTAATAACATGGTTCTCAACAGAGATGCTCTTAAACAGGCATTAGTGCGAGCTTCAATTTTGTCTAATGAGAAATATCGTGGTATCAGAATGATTCTTGAGAATAATCTTTTGAAACTACAGGCACAGAATCCTGATCAGGAAGAAGCAGATGTTGAGTTAGAAATCAGTTATGAAGGTAATCCAATGGAAATGGGTATCAATGTTAATTATATGATCGATGTACTTAATACCTCTAACCAGGATACTGTTCAGGGATTTATTAAAGATGCTAATAGCAGTTGTCTTTTAATGTTTCCGGATGATGACGAAGCTAAATACGTCATTATGCCGATGCGACTCTAGACTAAAGTAGATAGATAATGGGCCTTAAAAGCCTTGAAATAACTGGATTCAGAAATCTTCTACAGGTTAATCTATTAGCTAATAAGGATTTAAATTTAATAATAGGTTCTAATGCAGCTGGTAAAACTAGTTTACTAGAATCAATTTTCTATCTTAGTTATGGACGGTCTTTTAGGCCTTCTCAGACTAAAGATTTAATATCTTACGATAGTGACTTTTTTCGTCTTGTGTCGGATCTTGATATCAATGATTCTCGCATAGGAATTGAAAGAAACTTAAAAGATCAAACTATTCGTGTAAACAGACAGCCAATATCACGAATTTCCCAATTATCTTCTCTTTTACCTGTATTAGTGCTTCATCCAGATAGTCACCAATTAATTTCGGCAGGACCAGATAATAGACGCCAATTTATGGATTGGGGAGTGTTCCACGTGGAACATAACTTCTTTCATAGTTGGAAAAAGTATAAAAAAGCATTAAGTCAACGTAACGCTTCTTTACGGTTAAGGCAAACTGATAGATTATGCTCCTTATGGAACACTGAACTCGTACAACATGCTTTAATTATAGAAAAATTTAGAAATGAATATTTGCAAAAAATTATTACAACTGTAAATTCGTTATCAGTTGAGCTCTTCCCTGATCATGATATTACCTTAGAGCACAAAAGAGGCTGGCCTGAAGATATAAGCTTTACTGATAATTTATCTAATAATTTAGAAAGAGATAGAGATAAAGGTTTTACTCAGTCCGGACCACATAGGGCTGATATAAAAATAACAGTTGATGGTAAGTCTGCTCAAACATCTATATCTAGAGGCCAGCAGAAAAAACTGGTATCACTTTTAAAAATCGCTCAATTAACTTTGTTTTCAGAATTAACTAATCAAAAGTGTATTTTATTATTTGATGACTTACCTGCTGAATTAGATATTCAAAATCAGAATAAAATCATGAAAATATTATCACGTCTTAATATACAGTTATTTGTAACTGCGATTGATGACAGCTTAATAGATTGTAATTCATGGGATAACTATAAAGTGTTCCACGTGGAACATGGTGTAGTGACAGAAAAAAATAAATAATAGCTGATGGTGAACTAGAGATATATTTCATTTGGAGCGTTAAAATCACTTAGAGTTTGAAAATCAAAATAGATTAAATATATGAGTATAAATCCCCATTGTAGAAGGCTTTTCAGTTATAATATTTCGACTAATTTTAGGGGGTTTAAATGACCGAAGCAGCGGCTTACGATTCATCAAGTATTAAAGTCTTAAAAGGGCTTGAAGCAGTTAGAAAACGACCTGGTATGTACATTGGTGATACTGATGATGGTACAGGTTTACACCATATGGTGTTTGAGGTTGTAGATAACTCAATTGATGAAGCTTTAGCGGGTCACTGCTCAGAAATTAATGTACAGATACACGGTGATGGATCAGTCTCTGTAAGTGATAATGGTCGTGGAATACCTGTAGATATTCATGAAGAAGAAGGTGTTTCAGCTGCCGAAGTAATAATGACCGTTTTACATGCAGGTGGTAAATTTGATGATAACTCATATAAAGTTTCAGGTGGTTTACACGGTGTAGGTGTCTCAGTAGTTAATGCCCTATCTGAAAAGCTTCTTTTAACTATCCATCGAAACGGTAAAATTCATCAACAAGAATATCAATTAGGTGACCCTAAAAGCCCAATTGAAGTTATAGGTGATACAAAAACTACCGGAACAGAGTTACGTTTCTGGGCTTCTGAAGGTACATTCACAAATATTGAATATCATTATGATATTTTAGCGAAACGTCTGCGTGAATTATCCTTTCTTAATTCGGGTGTTCGTATTGTTTTAACTGACAAACGTGTTGATGGTAAACAGGACGTATTTGAGTATGAAGGTGGTATAAGTTCATTTGTAGAGCATTTAAATAAGAATAAAACACCATTACATGAGCAGGTTCTACATTTTGACTGGTCTAATGATGAAGGGCTTGGTGTTGAAGTCGCTATGCAGTGGAATGATTCATACCAGGAAAATATTTTCTGCTTTACCAATAATATTCCACAACGGGATGGTGGCACACATATGGCTGGCTTCAGGGCATCATTAACCCGAAGTTTAAATCAGTATATGGAAAAAGAAGGCGTTGCGAAGAAAAATAAAGTAAGCACAACAGGTGATGATGCACGCGAAGGATTAACTGCAGTACTTTCTGTAAAGGTGCCAGATCCTAAGTTTTCATCTCAAACTAAAGATAAGTTAGTCTCTTCAGAAGTTAAAACTGCAGTTGAAGCTGCAATGAATGAAAAATTCCAGGAATTTCTGATTGAAAGACCAGGTGACGCAAGAGCTATTACACAAAAAATTGTTGAAGCAGCTCGTGCGAGAGAAGCCGCACGTAAAGCACGAGAGATGACGCGTAGAAAAGGTGCGTTAGATATAGCTGGTTTACCAGGTAAATTAGCAGATTGTCAGGAAAAAGACCCCGCCCTTTCAGAATTATATTTAGTGGAAGGGGACTCTGCGGGTGGATCCGCTAAGCAAGGCAGAGATAGAAAAACTCAGGCGATTTTACCGCTTAAAGGTAAAATACTAAATGTTGAAAAAGCTCGTTTTGATAAAATGCTACAATCTGCTGAGGTGGGTACGTTAATAACAGCATTGGGATGTGGCATTGGTAAGGATGAATATAATCCGGATAAAATGAGATACCATCGAGTTATTATTATGACCGATGCTGATGTTGATGGATCCCATATCAGAACCTTGTTATTAACTTTTTTCTATCGTCAGGTGCCAGAGTTAATCGAGCGTGGTTATATATATATTGCTCAGCCACCTTTATATAAAGTGAAGAAAGGTAAACAGGAGCGTTATGTAAAAGATGATCAGGAGTTGAACAGTCACTTATTAACTCTGGCATTATCAAATGCTCATTTACATGTGCAGAAAGATACCCCCGCTATCTCTGATTCCGCACTAGAAGAAATTATAAAATCATATTTATCTGTGCTGAATGTTATAGGTAGGCTTTCCAGGCGATATGAAGAAAGTATCTTAAAACAGATGCAAGATTTACCTGCATTTAGCAAAGAGAATCTTAAAGATACAGAAAAAACAGATGAATATTTAAGTAACTTATTGATTTTATTAAATAAAAACAAACCTTCTGGCGTTGAGTATGAGGTCAATAGTCATCAGTTAGACGATATTGATTATCCTCAGTTAGAAATAACTAAAATAGTACACGGTCTTGATCACAAAACAGTGTTTACGTCTGAATTCTTTGAGAGTCCTGAATACGAACTAATTTCGAAATTGTATGAAAAACTAGATGGCTTATTCAGTGAAGGGTCATATATTCAACGGGGAGAAAAAACTCAGCTTGTTAAAAATATCTCGGAAGTAAAAGACTGGTTATTTGAAGAAGCTCGTAGAGGATTAAATATTCAACGTTATAAAGGTTTGGGTGAGATGAACCCAGAGCAGCTTTGGGAAACAACTATGAACCCCGAAACGAGAAGAATGTTACAGGTGCGAATAGAAGACGCTATTGCTGCTGATGAAGTATTTACGACTTTAATGGGTGATCAGGTAGAGCCCAGACGTGACTTTATAGAGGCAAATGCTCTCTCTGCAATGAATATAGATACCTGACAGATTTCATTATCATTACTTAACCCTCTCTTAGGGTACAGAAAAATTTCTTCTGTACCCTATTCTCCTCGTTAAATAACCCGTAAAGATATTAAGTACTAACAGGTGCTTATTTAAGTCAAACTTTAGGTGACCAGGCTACTTCAGCAAAAGCCTCATCTAAAGGAGTTTTAGCAATATGATTGGTAAAATTACTTAAGGTCTTTTGTGCAACACCAACTAGAATATCAAGCATATTAGTTGAGTTATAACCTGCATTCAGGAAAGTTTGAATATCTTGCTCATTTACCCAGCCGCGTTTTTCAATTAAAAGCGTTGTAAAATTACGTAAAACTTCAAGTTTTGTATCTGCAATTGGTTGATCATCACGAATTGATTGAACAACAGAGGAATCTACTTTTTGCATACCTGCGATAGCCGTATGCGCAGCCATACAATAACAACATTCATGATAATGACTGACCGTTAATAAGACTATTTGTTGTTCTGTAGGTGTAAGAGTTGATTTAGAAAAGATTCCAGCAACGGTTAGATAGGCATCAGTTAGCGAAGGTGAAGTAGCCATAACACCGATTATATTTGGAACAAAGCCAAAATTTTTCTGAGTTTGCTGAAGTAGGTTAATAGAGCCAGAAGGCGCGTTATCAAGGTTTAACACTGGAAAGTTTGTCATTGTATTCTCCGTTATTGAATGATTGTTCAATAATAATAATAGTTATTGAGCAAATATTCAACTATTGTTAATATATAAGCTTAGAAGTTGATAGGAGTTATTATGGCGAGACCACAGACATTCAATGAAGAAATGGTACTAGATAGTGCTATGCAGCTATTTTGGCAAAAGGGTTTTACAAATACATCGGTTAAGGATTTAACCAAAGTTACAAAACTTCAACCCGGTAGCATTTATGGAGCATTTAAAAATAAAAGAAATTTATTTTTAATGTCTCTAGATTACTATTTTGAGAATTTATACTCCTCTGTTAGTTGCATACTAAATTCTGAAGAAGTGCCTCTAAAACGTATTCGATTATTTTTTGATCATTTATTAAGTCAAAAGGATGAAGATAAATCGTTAAAAAGTTGTCTATTAGTAAATACATTACTTGAAATACCCCCTGATGATTATGAAATAAACTCACGTATAAGTAATATGTTTACGAAAATAGAGAATGAATTTTGTAACGTTTTGAGATTAGCTCAACAGGAAGGGACTTTAATAACAGGTGGCAGGCCTGAATCACTAGCTAAAATGTTAATGAGCGGTATATTCGGTTTACAGGTATATAATCGAATGAAACCAGAACATGATGCTCTGACACAGATAGTTAATAATTTGTTAGCTAACCTGGAAAAGCCACATATAAACAATTAAAGATGAAGCTGAGTGGCATGTAGTGCATCTTTATATAAGCAATATATAATATACTAACAATTAGATAACCTTAAAGAAATAAACAAATATGAACAATGCATTACTTGATATAAAAAAATTACCTCAATTTACTAAAATTGACGTTAGTAAGGTAGATCAAACAATAAGTAAGCTTATTAAAGATAATGTAGATAACTTAAATAATTACCTGGAATCTAATGAGCATCATTCCTGGGTATCGTTAATTAAAGAACTAGAAATGATGGATAACAGATTATCCAGAGCATGGTCACCGGTAAGTCATCTTAATTCTGTTATGAATACAGATGAGTTAAGGATAGAGCATGATAAGTGTGTGCCTAAATTAAGTGCCTATTCGACTGATATGTCTCAAAACAGTAAATTATATAAAGCGTACAGTAGAGTTAAGTTTAGTGACGAATATAAAACATTAGATGAAGCTAATAAAAAAGTCATAGAGAATGCTTTGTTAAACTTTAAATTGAATGGCGTAGCTTTGTCAGATGATAAAAAAAAGCAATTTAAGAAACTTAAAACAGACTTATCGAGTTTAAAATCAAAATTTGAACAAAATGTAATGGATGCAACACAGGCATTTAATATTCATATTGAAGAAAAGTCTGAACTTGCTGGACTACCAGACTTTGTAATAGACATGGCAAAACAGGCTGCACAGGAGGAAGAATTAAAGGGCTGGTTATTTACACTTGATGCCCCTTCATATATAGCTGTAATGACCTATTCTGATATTAGAAAGTTCAGAGAGGAAATATATACAGCATTTACGACTCGCGCTTCGAATAAAGGTCCGAATAGCGGCAAATTTGATAATTCAAAAATAATGGAAAAAATAGTAAGTGCAAGACAGGAACTAGCTAAAATTCTAGAATATAAAAATTATGCAGAATTATCTATTGCTGACAAGATGGCAGGAACGACAGATGATGTATTAGGATTTTTAAATGATTTAGTTGATAAATCAAAACCACAGGCTATTGAAGAATTTAAGATCCTTAAAAAATATGCAAGAAAAGAATGCGATATAGTGAATATGGAAGCATGGGATATAATGTATGTGTCTGAAAAGCTAAAACAAAAGGAATATGGAATCAGTCAGGAAGAGTTAAAACCATATTTTCCAGCCCCAAAAGTAATAAATGGATTATTTGAAATAGTTAAAAGATTGTATGCTATAAAAATAACAGAAATTCAAAACATAAATGTCTGGCATAAAGACGTAAAATTTTATCAAATTGAAGATCATCAGGGAAAAATTAGAGGGCAATTTTATTTAGATCTATACGCTAGAAATAATAAACGTGGCGGAGCATGGATGGATGAGTGTGTGAGTAGGATGGTGTGTGAAGAACAAACACAAATTCCTGTTGCATATTTAACCTGTAATTTAACGGCACCAGTCGGAAATAAAGCCGCATTATTAAATCATGATGAAGTAACTACATTGTTTCATGAATTCGGACATGGTTTACAACATATGTTAACAAAAGTTAACCCATTGTTTGTATCAGGTATTAGCGGTGTTGAGTGGGATGCAGTTGAATTACCAAGTCAGTTTATGGAGAACTGGTGTTGGCAAAAAGAAGGTCTAGAGTTAATCACTTCACACGTTGATACTGGTGAGGTCCTACCAGAGAAATTGTATAAGAAACTTATAAAAGCGAAAAATTTTCAATCAGCTATGAAAATGTTAAGACAATTAGAGTTCGCAATATTTGATTTTAGATTGCATATGGAATTTGAAACAGAGAATTTTGACAATATACAGAAATTATTAGATGAAGTAAGGGAAAAAGTATCGGTCATTATTCCACCGGTAATAAATCAATTTCAACATGGATTTTCGCATATTTTTGCCGGTGGATATGCAGCGGGTTATTATAGTTATAAGTGGGCTGAAGTATTGTCCGCAGATGCATTTTCTAAATTTGAAGAGAATGGTATATTTGACCGAGTAACAGGAAATGAGTTTCTGGAATGTATTCTGGAAACAGGTGGATCTGAACGAGCTGTTGATTTATTTGCGAGATTCAGAGGTAGAGAACCTAGAATTGATGCTTTACTAAGTCATAGCGGGCTGAAGTAAATTATATTATTTAGAAATTTAGATTTAACATGGAATAGTAATAGAAACTTATAACTACTAAAATAAATGAAACTAAAACACAAATTAATAACCTTCATAATTTTAAGCAGCTTTATATTGTCTGGTTGTTCACTATCGATTAGTAACTTCTCTGAAAATATTAGTAAAGCGGTGAAAGGAAATAGCGATACAGAAACAGTAATGCAAGCTTTGCCTGCGTATCTAATATTATTAGATGGATTATTAGAAGACGACCCTGAAGATGAAGAAATATTACTAGCTTCATCTAAATTGTTGAATTCTTATGCGAGTCTAATAGCAGCAGACATAGAGATGCTTTCTTCTGTAGATATAAAAAATCAAAATGTATTTTATATAAAAAAACTTAAAAAACAGCAACAACAGCTAACATTTAAATCATTAAAAAGAGTATCAAAAGCAATATGCATATATAAAGAAAACTTATGTGATTTAACTAATATTACCTACAGTGAATTTTCTGAAAAAATAAAAATCACAGATATCGATGACATAGCAATGTTGTATAGCCTTGGTACATCATGGGCTGCTTGGCTTCAGTCAAATACTGATGACTGGAATGCTATGGCTCAGTTACCTCAGATAAAATTAATTATGAAAACGGTTATTTCATATGATGAAAACTGGGATAATGCTGGGGCACATATGTACCTTGGAGTATTAAATAGTTTTATTCCAGCAGCCTTAGGTGGTAACCCGGAGCTTGGTAAAAGTTATTTTGAAAAAGCGATAAAATTAACAGAAGATAAGAATCAAATGGCTAAGGTGTTATATGCTGAATATTATGCCAGATTGACATTTAATGAAGAATTACATAACAGGTTATTAAGTGAGGTTATAAATTTTAATAATTCACATCAAGAATTTGTTTTAATAAATACTATTGCATTAGAAAAAGCAAAATCACTAAAAGCATCATCTAAAGAATATTTTTAAAGTGAATATAAATAAATGAAAATAATAAAATTAATATCAATAGTATTAACACTATGTTGTATGAATGCTCTGCATGCTAAAACATTTAAAATAGCTACAACTGCTCCAGATGGTACTTATTGGATGAAACAAATGCGGCTAGGTGCTCAGGAGATTAAAGAAGAAACTGAAGGTCGTGTTAAATTCAAATTTTATCCGGGTGGAGTGATGGGCTCGGAAGAGGTTACATTAAAAAAAATACGTATTAGACAGTTACAGGGAGCAGCAGTATCAAATGGTGTATTAACAAGTTTTTATGCTGATAGTCAGGTTTATTCCCTTCCGATGATTTTTAATTCGTTTGAAGAGGTGGATTTTGTACGAGGTTTTATAGATGAAAAGATTATTAAAGGTCTCGATGATGGAGGTATGATTAGTTTTGGATTATCAGAAGGAGGATTTGCATATGCTATGTCTACCAGTCCAATAAACAAAATTGAAGACTTAAATACGCATAAAATTTGGACACCTACTAATAATAAGCAAGCTGAAGTTACACTAAGGTCTTTTGGCTTAACACCAATTCCACTAAATATAGGAGATGTTTTAACGGGGTTACAGACAAACCTCATAGACACAGTAGCGATATCTCCTATTGTTGCAATTGCACTACAGTGGCATACACAAATAAAATATATAACTAACGTGCCATTAACTTACTTATATGCAACATTATTGATTGATAAAAAGTCATTTAAAAAAATAAGCAGTAAAGACCAGAAAATAGTTAAGAGAATAATGACAAACATATTTAAAAAAATAGATGCACAAAACAGAAAAGATAATGTTGCAGCATTTACTGCTCTTACAAAACAGGGGATAGAGGTATTATCGCCAAATAGTGAATCGCTGAATCTATGGTATAAGAAAGGAAAATTAGCAAGAGAATCAATAAAAACGAACGGTGTTCTTTCAAAGTCTTCATATAATGAAATAAACAATTTATTAAATCAATTTAGAAAAAAGCAAGAGATACTTGGTGCTTCTAAATAATTCCAGAAAAATAATAAATACATTACATATATTAGAAGACATTATAGTCAGTTTAATATTAATGATAATGATGTTGTTTTCGTTTTATCAGATTATTATGCGAAATTTTTTTGATAGCGGTTTTATCTGGGGAGATAGTTTTCTACGAATACTGGTTTTATGGTTAGGGCTTGTCGGAGCAATACTGGCCAGCAGAAAAGGTAAACAACTTAGTATTGACGTATTATCTCAATTTATTCCCTACCCATACAAATCGTATATAAAAACAATAAACTTACTTTTTGCAGCTATTATCTGTTTCATTATTAGTTACTATAGTTGCCTATTCGTGTATCTTGAATATGAAGATGCAACTGTAGCATTTGAAAATGTTCCGGCCTGGGTAACAGAAGTAATAATTCCTGTTGGATTTTTAATTATGGGTTTAAAGTATACAGCCCAGATTGTGAATGAAAATATAGAATGATGACTTTAATTGTAGTGTTAGTTTTAATTTTAATGGCACTATTAGGCGCACCTCTATTTTCAGTCATTGCTGGCGGTGCTTTATACGGTTTTTATATAGCAGATATCGATTTAATGGTAATAGGCATTGAATTATATAGAATATCTGAAACACCACTTTTAATGGCATTACCATTATTTACATTCACTGGATATATACTAAGTGAAAGTAAAACATCCCAAAGAACACTAAATCTTATTCAATCAATGATTGGTTGGTTGCCCGGTGGACTGGTTATTTTTGCCTTTCTATTTAGTGCTGTTTTTACAGCATTTACCGGAGCATCTGGTGTGACGATTGTAGCATTAGGTGCATTACTCTACCCTGCCCTTATAAAAACTGGTTATACAGAAAAATTCAGTTTAGGTATGGTGACGGCTTCAGGAAGTTTAGGTTTACTGCTTGCTCCGTCTCTACCTTTAATTTTATATGGAATAATCGCACAACAAATGGATCTGGATGTACATTTTTCAATCAATGATTTATTTATAGCAGGTTTGTTACCAACCGCATTAATGGTAATTGCCTTGTCTATTTATGCGGTATTTAAAAACCGTGAATTTAATATAGCTACCGTACCATTTGATAAGTTAAAGTTAAAAGCATCAATATGGGATATGCGCTGGGAATTACCTATGCCATTAATTTTAATAGCAGGTATATATTCGGGATATTTTGCAATTTCAGAAGCGGCAGCAGTAATAGCTATTTATATATTGTTTATTGAAACAATGATATATAAAGAAATTTCACTTTCGAAGTTAATTGATATAATTCGCGATTCAATGGCAATGGTTGGTAGTATTTTATTAATACTGGCAGTTTCTCTGGCTCTAACAAATGTCTTCATTGACGCAGAAGTGCCGTCAAAGCTATTCAATATAGTTCAGAATAATGTCGATAGTAGAGTTAGTTTTTTGATTCTATTAAATATATTTTTACTATTTGTAGGGGCCATATTAGATATTTTTTCAGCGCTTGTAATTATAGTGCCACTCATTTTACCAGTTGCAATTAGTTTTGGAATACACCCTGTTCATCTTGGAATTATATTTCTTGCGAATATGCAAATAGGATATATGACTCCTCCAGTAGGGATAAATTTATTCATATCCAGTTATAGATTTAAAAAACCGATAGCAGACATCTACAAAGCAAGTTTTCCATTTGTACTGGTCTTACTTATAGTTTTAATTGTTATTACTTATATTCCGTCAATCAGTTTGTTTTTTATAAAATAGAAAAATAATGGATAGAAATTAAAAACTGATTAAGGGTATCTACTTAAAATTAAATGAAGTAGATACCCTTAATCAGAATTAATTCATTACTCGAATTACACCTGGCTTTTTATTCTTATAGGCAGGCATTGTCATACCAGCATCAGCATTTATATAAGTCGGATCCGTAACAACAAAACGTTTACCATTGAAATTAATTGAATCACCGCTAACAGTTTCATTAAAATGAACAGCTGCTGCAATATGTCCAGGGAAATCCAAACCTACAACTTGTAAACCAAGAAGGTTATGAACTATCCAGGCAAAGAAAACAGATCGATCTTCACAGTCTGAGTAGGGATAATGTAATGTTTCTTCTGGAAATAAATAGTTTTCTATACCAAATTGCTGTTCATCTGTTTTATATTTAAATGCTGTTTGAACAAAACGTAAAATTAAGTTAACGGCCTCTTCTTCAGATTTACCTTCTACGAGAGGTTTTAACTGTCTAAGTAAGGGATTAGCAGTAGCCTGATTAAGTTCAGAATTAAAATATAAGGTAATATCCATTTGAGGATAAGTCTTAAGGTAACGTACAGTTTCCTTATCGTAACCTACATTGATACGGTGAGTTTTACCTTTATAAGTGAATTTGAGAAAACGATCTTTTTGTTGCCTACCTGTATTATAGGCACGGCTTAAGCTCATATCGAGTCGTTGATTAGCACCTGGGTAATGTCCGTTATAGGTATATATTTTACCTGGCTTTTGCTTGATACCATCAAAACTTAAAGCATAATAACGAATTTTATCAAAAGTAAAATAAGGTGCAGCAAAGAGCTGTTGACGAGACGGCATTAGTAAATAGGTATAATTACGATCATAAGCAATACGCGCCTGATATTCCGCTTTTGTCATTAAATACCAGGTAAAAATTGATTGATCATTCTTGCTACCAGGGTGCACTTTTTGAGCAATTTTATTGGTTAATAGTGCATAACCCCAGTCATTTAGTATTAATGGTTTACGTTGCGCATTAATTTGTTTTAAAAGGCCTTCATAGTCTGCTTTACTCATTTCAGACCAGATATTACTCATGGATTTTTCGTTGTAAGGCCTTTGTAAACTAACTTTAAGTTTAGGATCATAGTAAAAATCAAGACTCTGACCATAGAATGTAATGTGTACGTGCTTGCCTTTAGGCTGTTTTATTACTGGTGCAGGTAATACTTTTATTGGTTCAGCTAGCGGTTTTATCACAGGGACTTTTACTATGACAGGCGCTGCTGGTGTGACTTTAACAGGTGCTTTTACTAAAGGTGTCTTTTCAGGTAGCCTGGTAATAGGTTTAGCTACTGGATCAGGTATTATTACAGGTGCAGGCTCTTTTTTTGGTGCTTTTGGCATACTTACAGGTTTAGGGGTCTTATCACGTACTAAACCCTGAAAAGTTTGCATTTCTTTCCACTGATTCTTTAAAAAACCGGTGAACTCTTTATCTCGTTTATCTCGGTAGTCCTGAAAACTGGTTGTTTCCTGTTTCATCCATTGTTCAAATTCAGCGCGATTGCCCGCATTGCCTGATAATGAAAGAGAGGTTAGAGTTAATAAGCTGACGATCAGAATGGATCGTTTTTGCATGGTTAGTCCCTTAAGTAATTGATATTACATGAAAAAGTCGCCTACACAATCCCTGTGAGGCTTTGACTACTTAAAGTTTAAGTTGTCGATACATCCCTGATTGAACAGGTATTTTAGTTACTGCCATCCATTTTGGAAATTTCAGCAGCTAACTCGTCCTGACTTTTCTGGGCTTTAAATTGTTGCCATAAAGCTCTTTCATTCTTCATACTAGTTTTAACCGCTTTTTGAGTGGCTTTTTCAACACTTGCTTCGTCCATACCGACAAGTACGTAAAGGTTGCCAGTTGGGCTGGTACGGGTTTTATAGATTTTAGTACCCACTAAAGTTTCATTCGTGATTTGTTTAGTAACAGAGGTCATTACTTTATCAACTGTTTCTGAATCAGCTGCACCCGTGGTTTCAATGTATTGCTTAACCATATTGCGAACTTGAACCTGCATGTTTTGAGCTAATTGAACTCGGGCAGATGTTGAAGCCATTTGTTTCATGAAATCGTGACCTGCACCTGATTTTTGTGCAGAACCAACTGAAGATACTTCAACACCTTCAACAGGCTCATCACAAACCCAGCCAGGCGCTGCTGTGCCTGGTGCGTCGGGAAATACACAGTCAGCAACTTCTTTTTTCTCATCACCACAACCTGCCAGTATTGCTGACATTGCGACACCTGCTATTAAGTAACCAGCCTTATTCATCTTGTTATTCTCCATAAAAGTTATTAATTATTTGTTATTAAGCTACGCGAACACTTTAGTCATACAAACATAGCTGAGATAGTCATATTTAGCAATATTAAATAGGCTACTAACGTGTAGGAAAAATGGGTAGATTTAAAGAAATAAGGCAGGTTTACTGAGCATTCAATTGAAGCATGTACTAATGTTAATAAGTCTATACAGCAGTATCTAGAGATAAATGCTGACTTGAAATAGCCAAAATTAAAGAAAAAATATGAAAATTTCAAAATTGGCATTAAATATGAGGTTAATATGCAAATTAAACAACTACTGGCTTTTATTATTAGCGGATTTTTTCTTGTAGCCTGCAATCAGGAAAAAATTCAGCAAAAACCAGAGTGGTTAACAGATCCTGGAGATGGTGCAGTTGGCTCATGTAAAACTCATGTTAAAGGCAGGCATTACCAGGAGGAACTTGCTATAGCTCGAGCTCGCGAGCGTTTGGCGGCTAGATATGGCATAGAAGTTAGCAGTATTCAGACAATTAAAGAAAAGATAGTTAATGAAAGAGCTTATGTTAGGTCAGATAAAGAAATTCTACAGACCGTAAATAAAACCATAGTAAAAGCACATGTTAGAGAAACATGGCTTGATAGACAATATGATGAAGTGTGGGTATGGGTATACCCTGTGTCTAACTAATGAAATTAATATAAAGCCTTTTTAGAATGGTTTAATTTTTTGCGGCAATTGAAATAATTACCATGCTTAAAGCATATTCAAAAACTGAATGGTCATTTATTAATCTAGATTGATCATTCTTTAATTCAGTTATAAAAGTATCTAGATCTTTTTCAATAACTTTATTCCCCATATAATCAACAAAAATTAACTTGGTTTGTTGTTGCATAATGGTTGATAGCTTTAAGCGTCTTACAGGGTGGCTGTAATCAGTAAAAACTTCGAACCATTTATTAGTCTCAATCAGGTCTGGCATATTGCTAATAGCAAATTTAGAATCTTCAGCCTGTTGATCTAGAGGACTGGGTTCAATATCAGAAGTATAGTTTTCATATAAATTATCAAATAGAACAAACTCGTTGTCAGCATCGTCAGATTTTTTATGCTGTGTTGAAAAATACTCAGACTCACAAAGCTTTGAAAAATAATAATTATTCAGGTTGCTAGTAGCGATAAATAATTTCTCTTTATTCTGTCTTGTGCTACTAAGGCAAGATCTAACACTATTAACAATGCCTTTATAAATACTTCTTAAAGCAACCCAATCATCTTTTTCTTCTATCGGTGAAAATGACTTAGCTAATAAACGTAAAATCCCAACAGCTTCACGCCACTCAATACTGTCTTTTCCGTAACTTATAAAACGATGAAACATCAGGGTAGACCAATGACTTAATATCAGAGGCTGTAAAGTCTTAGGTATTTCTATATTGGCAGTATAGTGCTTTAACTCTTTTAAAACTAATTGTTGAGTATATTCAATGGCTATTAGGTGTTGAGTCTGTTTTTCAGTTTTTATAAATTTATTACTTTGAATATCTGAAAGACGATCTAATGAAGACTTAGCAGTAATAAAAGCAAGAATATTATTGTCAAAGCTATGTAGTAACTGATCAATTATATAGTAGATTGTTTGAAATAACGTATTATCTTTATCTTCAATGCCAATGCCAAGATGGGCAATGCTATTTAAAACAAACCTGGCTGGATGATTGTCATTATTAAAAAATTTAGAGTCTGATAACGAAATTTTTAAAATAGGTATTTGTAATAATAGAAGTAAACTTTTAATGTCATCTGATATATTTGCATCTCTAATAAAGGCACCAAAAATCATTTCTACGAAATCAATAGTTCTACTATCTATTTGATTCATGGTTTTAGGAGTAGCCACTTTATCAAGTTTGGCCATGCTTTCCATTAACGCAGATTTAAATTCATTGGTATTTATAATAACTGTATTACCGGGAATGTAAATTGGCTTAAAGGTAAGTTGTATATTGGTAAGAGCAGTAATAATATGTTGTCTATTATAATGTTGACTACGTGCTGCTGAAGCTTGAGCAGTGATGCGTAATTCATCATTATTTTTGTTTAGAATGAAATGATTAATAACTCTGGAAATATATTCTGGATCAGAAATGTTATCACTTGTATTGTTAGGCAGGGATTTAGAAAGGCCTTGAATGGTGTCTTTATCGTTCATATTAATCAGACATTTTAATCAGATAGGCAGGAGGCAACAACACATTGATTGCGACCATTCTCTTTTGCTTTATACAGGGCTTTATCTGCACGTTCAAAAACCTGACTTAATAAGTCATTTTCATTAAAGCTACTAACGCCACAAGAAATAGTTATTTTTACAGATTCACCATGATAGTGAAATCCACAGTCTTCAACCTGTTGTCGTAGTTTATTAACGAGTCGTAGTGTTTCTTCCTGTTTAGTGCCAGGTAAAAGCATGACAAACTCTTCACCACCATAACGAGCTAAAAAATCTGTCTCGCGAATACTTTTTATAAGTAATTGAGCAACTGTTTTTAAAACTTTATCCCCGGCTTTATGACCATATGTGTCATTAACATTCTTGAATAAATCAATATCCCAGATTGCAAGACTCAATGGGTTTGAAAAGCGCTTCCATCGTGCAATTTCTTCTGCGGCTTTTTTCTCATATGATAACCGATTGGGTATGCCAGTGAGTGCATCGAACATTGCCTGTTTATTTTTTTCAATAACAACTTTTTTTAACTGCTCAGCTTCCGACTCTAATGCCAGCATTTTTGAATGCATAGCTTCAACTTCTTCCTGTGCTTCTTTAAAACGTTTATTCTCTGACTCGCGATAAAGTTTAATGTGACCAGAAATAGTGTCTAATTTAGAATTAACATTATCCTTGAGGCTGGTAATTTCTGTAGCATTATTTATATCATCTCTTATTTCTTCAACACTGATATCAACCGTTTTATCAAATTTCTGACCCTGATTCTCAGCATTGATAAGATTTGAAGTTTCATTTCGTAAGAAATGATCCATTGCTTTTAATCGATCAGTAACCTGTTGTAAGAAATCTTCAAATTCATGTTTCTCTTTTTGTAATCTACTTCTTATTGAGTTAATAAGAAGGGCAACATCTTTTAATAATTGTTTCCAGTTTGTTGGGTCTGTTTCCTGTTCTAACCGGTGTTTCATTTTATCGGCTTCATCTTGAAGATCGGCAGGAACAATTAGTTGTTCTAAAAGACGAATTAAGAGTTCTTGAATTGAGGGCTGTAAAGTTGGATCAGTCTCAGCTTTATGAATAGTGTCTGAGATTTTCTCAAAATGTTCATCAGTTTCAGTATGTTCCTGGAGTATATTTGAGAGTTGATCAGAAAGTTTATCAAGTTCATCTTTATGTTGTGCATCACGTGCACTTATTTTTAAAGCTGTAAGTTTACCATTAGGTGAACTGTTATTATCCAGTTTGTTTAATAAATCAATTAGGCAGTTTTTATAAGTTTCAAGTTGTTGCTCATCAGAGTTTTCAGTTAATGCTTGCAGACTAGAAGGACTGTTTTCTGTGTTTGAAGTATTGGAGTTAAATAAGCGTCCCATTAATCCGCTTTTTTCTGTTTCTATTGTCTCAGTTTTAATAACAGAAACTAACAGTTTTAAAGTTGCACTTATTAAATCATCGCGTTTAGTATCATCTGCTTTAGATAGTTTTTTTAGTAACTTATTACGTGCTTTTTCTATATCTTTAGGTAGAGATAATTTTTCTAATAATAGTTCAAGTGTATTTATGGAATCACGGTTTGGCCCACTAGATTTTTCTTCAAGTTTAGTGAGAACTCGAGATATGTCGTCAACGACAGATTCAAGACGTTGACGATTAATATTGTTTTTAATGGCTGTGCGAAGTTCACCAATATGCCGATCAAGGCTGCTATGTTGACCTTCAGCGGCAAGGCTGAGTCTGCCTATAGTGCGTTTTAGTGTAGATTCAAGTTGTTCCCATTCATGTTCCTTTTTTTCCAGACGATCGAGCTCGTCATAGTATTTCTGTTTCCATTGTTCTAGTTCCATTTTGCTGGTTCCATAACTAAGTGCTCTTAACTATTGAATAAAAAAGGGAGCCAGTTGGCTCCCTTTAAATATAGTCTTCAAAATGTGACTAAACAAGTTTAAGTCTTAATTACACCGCTAGTAACAGGCTGAAAATAACATATGAGATAGAAACTATTTAGATTCCTGTTTAATCAGGTGGTTAGTAACATTAACCATACCCGCATAACTACCAGCCTGAGAGCCAGAAACCGAGTATTTACCATTTACAGTTAACAGGGGTACACCGTTAACTTTATATTGCTGGCCTAATTGCATAGCCTGTTTAGCCCGCATTTCTACAGCAAATGAGTCCAGGGTTGCGAGAAAGGTCTCTTTATTTACACCGCGATCAGCTAGAAAATCAGCTATTGCGCTTTTACTGTTCAGTTTTTGTTTCTTGACATGCATGGCAGCAAATATGGCTTCATGGTGTTTTTCACCCTCACCCATTATTTGTAAAGCATAATAGGTCTTTGTATGAACCATCCAGCGTGGGTTTAATGGCGCAGGAACCCGCGTAAATGTGACATTCGCTGGTTTGCTCTTTTTCCATTTCTTTAAAGTGGGTTCGAAGCTAGAACAGTGTGGGCAGCCATACCAGAAGAATTCCAGCACCTCTATTTTATCACCGCTTTGCGTAGCCACGGTTTCGGAGAGTTTTGAATAAGATTTACCCTCAATATAATTTTGTGCCTGCGACAATGCAGGCAGTAGAAGAATTAAAGCTAATAAGCTGATTTTTTTGATGAATCTCATTTAGATATCCCCGGAGTATTTTTTTTAATTATTTTAATTGTGACAGGCTGAATGCCAAAAAATTTCAACTATTATGCCATAGCTTGCAACTTTTGATAAAACTCAGGCATAAAAAAGGCTGCAAGAGCAGCCTTTTTAAATGAATAATTGGTAATTTCTTATTTCAATTGTGCAATGTAGTTAGCTACAGCTTCAATCTCAGCTACAGTCATTTTATTGGCTACATTATGCATCATTTTATTACTATCATTAGTGCGTTTGCCGTCACGGAAAGCATTTAGCTGGTTAATAGTGTATGTGGCATGCTGGCCTGCTAATGCTGGATACTTAGCAGTCGGGTTACCTGAACCGTTTGTACCATGACAACCCATGCAGGCAGGCAGGTTTGTAGTTGAATTACCACCACGGTATATGGCCTTACCTAATGCAACTTTAGAGTTATCGGCTGCGGCAACCGTTGCTGCTTTGCTAGCAAAAAAAGCGGAGACATTTGCAATATCAGCATCAGTTGCCAGTGTTGCCGCCATACCTGTCATTGTATCGTCCTGACGTGCACCACTTTTATAATCTTTCAGCTGTTTAGTGAGATATTGAGCGTGTTGTCCCGCTAATTTAGGGAACATATCAACTACACTGTTACCATCTGGCATATGACAACCGGCACAGATAGCACCTGCTGTTTCTTCACCAGCAGCCAGGTCAACAGCGTGTGCTGTAACATTAAGGCCAACCGTCAGGCCAAAGATTGCAAGCAGAGATTTGAAATTCATGGTTTGTTTTCTCCAAACGATTATACGTCTTGTTATGTGACGCTAGAAATTATAAAGCTGCCAATTATGGATTCTAAATTGAACCACGGCAAAAAGTGGCGCAATATTACACCAGATCAGCTATTTCAGCAATTTTGACTGGCTGTTTAGGCTGAATTTAGATAGAAAATTCGCTGTATGCCCATAACATTGGTAATATCCGCCGGAATTTAAGACAATTAAGAGTAATCCATGGTTAATTACTATCGCACTGCCTCCTTTTTAACCAGTGCCAGCCAGTCCAGCCAGTTTCCTGAGCACGATATGTTAGAAGTCGGCTTTGCAGGGCGATCAAATGCAGGTAAGTCGAGTGCTATTAATACTTTATGTGACCAGAAATCACTCGCACGTATCAGTAAGACCCCGGGGCGTACCCAGTTAATTAATTTTTTCCCGTTTAATACAGAATGTTGTCTGGTTGATCTGCCGGGTTATGGTTATGCCAAAGTACCCGAGAAAATGCGTCGCGAATGGCAAAAGTTGATGGAGTCGTATCTGGGCGAAAGAAAACAACTACGGGGTTTGGTCGTTATTATGGATATACGTCATCCCTTAAAGGATTATGACTTACAGATGCTGGAATGGTGTGATCAAATGGAGACGCCGGCCCATGTTGTATTAACCAAAGCGGATAAACTTAAGAAGGGTGCAGCAAGTAAGCAATTATTAGGTGTTAGAAAAGCCTTAAAAGATGAAGGTATAGAGGCGACGGTACAAATGTTCTCATCATTGAAGAAAAGCGGAGTAGATGAGTTGCAAAAGGTTTTGAATGCCTGGTTTGAGTTGTCTGAATAAAAGCGATTATAAATAAAAAAACCCCAACCACCAGGGAAGTGGTCAGGGGTAACATAGAGGCCGGCTTGGGGAGGCTAGCCTCAATTTGCTCGCTTAAGGGAGGCAAGCGAGCTTGCGCCGGGCTTTAGCGCAATTCGAAAAACCGCAATAGCTTCCTACTGTTAAGTAAAGTCCAATTCAGTCACATGTCAAAATGAAGGCGACGAGTGGTGAGGCTTTTTCAGGCAAAAAAATACCCCAAATTCGGGGTATTTTCATGTAACTCTTAAGAAACAATTAAACAAGTATCGCTATATATATGTTATTACTAATAGTTTTAAAAGTCTTTTTAGTGAGCTTCATCCCAGTTAATGCCTACACCGATATCAACCAGTAAAGGTACATTCAGATCAGCGGCACTTTCCATTTCTCTATGAAGTAACACGCTTAAATTATCTACGTCATCTTTTGCGACTTCAAATACCAGTTCATCGTGAACCTGCATAATGATCAGTGCAGAAATATCGGATTTCTGAAGACTGTTATACACATTTATCATGGCGCGTTTAATGATATCAGCAGCGGTTCCCTGCATCGGAGCATTAATAGCGGTACGCTCTGCATACTGTCGACGCATACCATTACGTGAATTGATTTCAGGTAAATATAAACGACGTCCAAATAAAGTTTCTACATAACCCGTTTCATGTGCCTGTTCCCGGGTATTATCCATATAGTCTTTTACACCGGGATAACGTTCGAAATAAAGATCAATGTAATCCTGAGCCTGATAACGAGTTACGTTGAGTTGCTTGGCAAGACCAAAAGCAGACATCCCATAAATTAAACCAAAGTTGATGGCTTTTGCTGCTCGTCGCTGTTCTGTTTCAACTTCATCCAGTGAGACATTAAAAACTTCTGCAGCTGTGGCGCGGTGAATGTCCAGTCCTTCTTTAAATGCCTTTAACAGACTTTGGTCTGCGGACAGGTGAGCCATAATACGTAGCTCAATTTGCGAGTAATCGGCTGCCAGAATGCAGTTACCCTCATCGGCTACAAATGCCTGCCTAATGCGCCGCCCTTCTTCAGAGCGAACAGGAATATTCTGTAAATTAGGGTCACTGGAGGACATTCTTCCGGTTGCGGCACCCGTCTGGTGGTAACTGGTGTGAACTCGTCCTGTATTTGGATCTATTAGTTTAGGCAACTTATCAGTATAGGTGGATTTGAGTTTGCTCATACCACGATGCTCTAGAATGAGTCTGGGTAATTCAAATTCTTCAGCCAGTTCCTGTAAAACATCTTCAGCAGTAGACGGCTGACCCTTTGGGGTTTTACGAATAACCGGTAATTCCAGTTTTTCAAAAAAAATGGCCTGAATCTGTTTCGGTGAAGCCAGATTAAATTCTTCACCGGCTACCTCATAAGACTGCTTTTCAATTTCCGCCATACGCTCAGCCAGTTGCAGACTTTGGGTGGCTAACATATCAGCATCAATTTTTACCCCATTACGTTCAATATGCTGAATGATGGGCATCAGGGGGAGCTCAATTTCGTTATAAACTTTGAGTAATTCAGGTGTTTCTTCTAGTTGAGCATGAATATTCTGATGTAATCGAAGTGTTATATCAGCATCTTCAGCGGCATAAGGCCCCGCTTTTTCGAGATCAATCTGGTTAAAGGTCAGTTGTTTTACACCTTTACCAGCAATATCTTCAAAATGAATAGTGTTATGGTTCAAAAAGCGGCTGGCCATACTATCCATATCATGGCGTTTTGTTGAGTCCAGTACAAAAGACTCAAGCAGAGTATCATTACTGATACCTTGCATCTTGATGCCATGATTTTGTAATACATGTGCGTCATATTTAAGGTTCTGGCCAAGTTTTGCGATATTCGGGTCTTCCAGTAATGTTTTTAATCCGCCCAGCACCACATCTTCAGATAATTGTTCAGGCGCACCTTCGTAATCATGAGCAAAGGGTACATAAGCTGCTTTACCAGGCTCAATAGAGAATGACACACCAACAACTCTAGCCTGCATATAGTTAAGGCTGGTGGTTTCTGTATCAAAAGCAAACATGTCAGCTTTCTTGAGCTGTTTTAACCAGTTATCAAAGTCCTGCCGCTTTAATACCGTCTGATATTCTGTTTTTACATCAGGTTCAGCGGTAACGCCACCGGTTGATTCACCACCAAGTTCAGTTAACCAGCTTTTTAATTCATATTCAGAATAGAGCTCTTTAAGGCTTTTGGTGTCAGCGGCCTTTAGCTGTAAGTCTGCAGGAGCATCGTCCAGTTTCACATCACATACAATAGTGGCTAACTGATATGAGAGAGGAAGTTGCTCAAGGCCTTCACGTAGGTACTCCCCTACTTTGCCCTTAAAATCATCCGCATGTTGGATGATGTTTTCCACAGAATCATATTGTGTAAGCCATTTAACGGCGGTTTTAGGGCCTACTTTATTTATACCGGGTATGTTATCAGCCGTATCACCGATTAAAGCCAGATAATCGATAATTTGATTTGTTGAAACGCCAAATTTTTCCATAACTGATTCAGGTGTGCTGATATGGTTGGTCATGGTATTGATAAGGCTGATTTTATCGGTTACTAACTGGGCAAGGTCCTTATCTCCAGTTGAAATAAGCACATCATGACCGTCGGCCTCTGCCTGATGTGCCAGTGTGCCAATGACATCATCAGCTTCAACTTTAGGCACCACAATTCTTGGATATCCCAGTGCATCAACTAATTGATGAATAGGTTCTATTTGTGTGCGCAGGTCATCAGGCATCGGCGGGCGGTGGGCTTTATATTCCTTATAAAGATCACTACGAAAAGTCTTACCCTTGGCATCAAAGACAACTGCCATATACTCTGGTTTATATTCATCAACCAGTTTTTTAAGCATATTTATAACGCCGTATATAGCCCCGGTAGGCTGTCCCTTTGAGTTTTCCAGGGGCGGAAGTGCATGAAAGGCTCTAAATAAATAAGAAGAACCGTCAACTAGAATAAAAGGAGGTTTTTTTGCCATAGGAGAATCATTGTGCATGTAAAAAAATTGAGCGTATTATGACATTAATAATAAACTGATGGTAAACCGGATGGTAAAAAAAGATACAACGGAAAGACGTGATCCTTATACCGAGTTGAATCGTGAGTCCTGGCGGGTATTTAAAATCATGTCAGAGTTTGTCGATGGTTTTGAGCAGCTGTGCCATATTAAACCAGCAGTGAGTATATTTGGCTCAGCCAGGGTAGATGAGAGCTCGGATGATTACAAAAAAGCCAGAGAAGTTGCGCGTTTATTATCTGACTCGGGATTCTCAATTATTTCAGGTGGTGGTCCTGGAATAATGGAAGCTGCAAACAGGGGTGGTTCTGAAGGAAAATCGGTGAGTGTGGGTTTAAATATTGATTTACCAAAAGAGCAGATACCTAATCCATACCAGGATTTAAGCCTGAATTTTAGTCACTTTTTTTCCCGTAAAGTTATGTTTGTTAAATATGCAGCAGCTTATGTGGTTTGCCCGGGTGGCTTTGGTACATTAGATGAAATGGCAGAAATGTTTACCCTGACACAAACAGGTAAAACACCCAGAATTCCGGTTATATTAATGAACCAGCAGTTCTGGCAACCACTCCTGGACTGGTTTGAAAACACTTTATGTCATCAAGATATGATTACCAAAGAAGACCTGAAGATGTTTACAGTGGTCGATGAACCGCAACAGGCATTAGATGAAATTTTGAATTTCTATAAAGATAGAGGTGTGCGGCCCACTAGAGAAGAGCTGGATAAACTTTTACATCTATAGTTATGAAGATGATGACAAACCTTATATTATTTTTAGCAGTTATATATTTATTCAGTTGCACGGCATTATATGTGTTGCAGGACAAACTGATATTTTTTCCACCACAGCCTGTTAAGAATATTTATCATTCCGTTAGTAAAAATGAAATTGAATTTTCCATTAACAATGAAACATTACATGGATGGAAGATCGATTTAAACGCCGCTAATAATAAGACGATATTATACTTTGGCGGTAACGCTGAAGATGTGGTTTATTTAAATCATGAAGCAAAAGAATTTAATGTTCGACAGAGTTTTGCTTTTAATCATCCAGGTTATGGAAAAAGTACTGGCAAGCCCTCACAGATAAGTTTATATAACAATGCATTACATATTTATGACCTGCTTGTAAAAAAATATCAGCTATCATCAAATAATATTATTGTAGTCGGTAGAAGCCTTGGTTCATCAGTGGCAACTTATCTGGCTGCAAATAGAGAGGTGGCGGGGCTTATATTAATTACACCATTTGATAGTATTGAAAACATAGTCTCAAAACAATATAAATTTTTCCCGGTAAAACTGTTATTAAAACATCCTTTTTCTACCATTGATTACATTAGAAAGGTTAAAAATCCGGTATTGATGTTGGCAGCGCAAGAAGATGAAATAATAGCAGACGAAAATTTACAAAATTTAAGAAAAGTGGCGGGTAAACAAAATAGGCTTATTCAATATTCAAATGTTGGGCATAATACAATACAAACGCATAATAGTTATTATGAAGAAATTAATGAATTCATTGGAAGCTTATAAAAAATGGAAGTTTATAAATTTATCGTTAAACAAATTATAGTCGTTTAAAACCCCCACGATGACATATAAATAGATATGCCATTTTAGTTTTTATATAAAACAATAATATCGTTTAACATAAGGTAAATATTATTTTTTACCTTTTTCTACCTGTTTCTGGTGTATCCATAAATCATAACATTCCAGGCCGCAGAAATAAGCGATATACTCTTCAGCTTCAGATATATGTGATTCTGATAAGGGAACAGATTCAAGGCAGGTTTTACAACTAATTAATTGCTCATCATCTGGTAAAGGTGAATATTTTAGTGCGTTACTAAACATGGTCACACTCCTGTTGCTTATGACCCAAGTGTGTATTTTACCATTATTGTTTTATAAAATCTTATAGAAAGATTTTATAAAGAGTGATGAAATAAGAATTAGTTTATAGCAGAATTTTTTATTAAGGCTCATCTCCCTCGGGGACTGAGCATCTTCCCCGCTCTGTCCCCGAGGGAGGTGAGCCTTAGTGGATGTACCAGAGAAGACGTATTTTGGAAGGGTATTTATCTTAACCTTGTTCCCATGCTCCTGCGTGGGAATACATACATTTCTAATTATGTAATTTATTTCAGATATGCGTTCCCACGGAGGACCGTGGGAACGACTTAAGTGTATGTTTTACCATTATTGTTTTTGAAAACCTTATAGAAAGATTTTATAAAGCGTTATGAAATAAGAATTAGTTTATAGCAGAATTTTTTGTTAAGGCTCATCTCCTAGGGGACTGAGCATCTTTCCCGCTCTGTCCCCTGTTGTGAGACCACCAGGAGTTTTACGAAGTCGGCTCACTACACTATCAGCTCCTGGTGGTATGGGTTAAGGGGACAGGGCGCCAAAAAACGTCGACCTTTCACCGAGAGAGATGTGCCTGAACGGATGTACCAGAGCAGACGTATTTTGGAAGGATATTAATCTTATTGAAATTGAAACAAACCACACCAACGAATATTTTCGTCTGCGCAAACCAGCTTATGCAAATTTTCCTTTATCTGGATATTATTTAAACACTGGGTCGAGAAGCGTTTTTCAAGACGTATTACACTATCATGCTGGCTAACATGCAGCTGGTTTTCTTTGTCATATGATTTGATACTGTCTTTACGTTCTTCAATTAATGACTCAAATTGATCAATCAGTTGATTATAGTTTTCATTATTACTTTGGTTATTGCTTTGATCTAGTTTATGAATTAACTGACGGCGGCTTTTAATTTCATTTTGCAGGTAGTTAATTTTGCTTTTTAAATTAGATTTATTAGCTTCAGTTGTTAACATCTGTTGACTGGCTAGCGTCATATCCTTATTTATCTGTATGCAGCTTAAAGCATGCTGCCTGGTAATGAACCCGCTTTTGTCGACATTGATTGAATTATTAGCAAACAAAAGGGGTGAGGAGAACAGGAAGCTGAGTATTATAAAGATTTTATGCATTGTTTTTTTCATTAATTATAGTTTTTATTCAATTGTTATAATTTTTAGATTAATTATCTTAAAATTCAATATATAACCGACAAACTGTTATCTATAAGGGATAACAGTGTAAAATGCGTCGATGAATTCTAAATTAAGACATTATTTTGAAGTTATAACAGATAAACTTGAACAGTTTATCGACTGGACAGGCCGCTCAATATCGTGGCTAGTGCTGGTTATGGTGTTGGTAACATTTACGGTTGTACTTTTACGTTATGTTTTTGATACAGGCTGGATAGCTTTACAAGAGTCTATTTCTTATCTTCATTCATTAGTTTTTTTGTTGGGCTCGGCCTATACCCTGAAACACAATGCCCATGTACGGGTCGATATTTTTTACGCTAGATTAGGTAAAAAAGGAAAAGCCTGGGTAGATTTATCCGGACATATTTTAATTTTGATGCCAGTAATGATATTTATAATATGGGTGAGTAGCCCCTACGTTGTGGATTCATGGACGGTTGCAGAAAGCTCTCGTGAAGCGGGTGGTTTACCCGGTGTATATCTACTGAAAAGCCTGATACTGGCTATGGCAGCCTTACTCATGTTACAGGGCCTGGCGATGATATTAAAAGCCGTACTCACTATCTTCGGGCATATTGATCCTCAATCCAGCCAAAACCCATTAAAGGTAGAGTCTCACTAATGGAATATATGGCTATCTGGTTATTTGTTTGTGTTTTTATCTTACTTTTAAGTGGTTACCCGGTGGCTTTTACACTAGCGGGTACGGCTCTGTTATTTGCAGGTGTTGGCAGTTATCTGGAGGTTTTTGATAGCGCCTTTTTAGAGGCGTTACCAAACCGTTTATTCGGCATTATGATGAATCAGGTACTATTAGCGGTGCCTTTATTTGTATTTATGGGTGTGATGTTAGAACGCTCTAAAATAGCAGAAAATCTGCTGGAAACCATGGCACAGCTATTTGGCTCAGTGCGTGGAGGCATAGGTATTTCGGTTACACTGGTGGGAATGTTGCTGGCTGCCAGCACCGGAATAGTGGGTGCAACCGTAGTAACCATGGGATTGCTATCTTTACCAACCATGTTAAAACGCGGTTATGACCCTCGTATCGCCTGCGGCACTATTTGTGCGTCAGGTACCCTGGGGCAAATTATCCCCCCGTCTATTGTTCTCGTTTTATTAGGTGATGTGCTTTCCTCTGCTTATCAGCAAGCTCAGCTTGATATGGGTATATTTAGCCCGGAAACGCTATCCGTTGGCGACTTATTTATCGGTGCTCTCATACCAGGATTATTACTGGTAGGCCTTTATATTACCTATTTATTGATTATGGCTAAGTTGAAACCGGAATCTATGCCTGCTTTACCTGAAGATGAGTTACAGGATCGAAGCCAGTTAGGAAAGCAGGTGATGATAGAACTTGTACCGCCATTATTTTTAATTCTAATGGTACTAGGTTCAATTATTGGCGGTTTAGCAACTCCTACAGAAGCTGCTGCGGTGGGAGCGATGGGGGCAATCGGTCTGGCCTGGTACAGAAGTCAGCTTTCGATCAGTATTATTCGTGAAGTAATACAGGAAACCACTCGTATTAGCAGCATGGTGTTTATGATATTAATTGGTGCGTCTATTTTCTCACTGGTATTTAGAGGTTTTGAAGGTGATGAACTAATACAGGCATTTTTAAGTGATTTACCTGGTGGAGCCATGGGTGCATTGTTTCTGGTAATGCTGGTTATGTTTTTATTAGGTTTTGTACTCGACTTTATTGAAATAACTTTTGTTGTCATTCCTATCGTAGGTCCAATTTTGCTTGCTATGGGTATAGACCCAATATGGTTAGGTATTTTGATCGCGATTAATTTGCAAACGTCCTTTTTAACACCCCCGTTTGGATTTTCACTATTTTATTTAAGGGGAGTGGCACCAGCAGAAATACTAACATCGGATATTTATAAAGGTGTTATGCCATTTATTCTGATTCAAATTCTGGCTATGGGTTTGATTGCCTGGTGGCCAGAATTAGCGACCTGGTTGCCAGAATTAATGCAGTAATTTAATATTTTCCTGCTATTATCAATAAGATACAACAGAGTTTAATTAATGAATAAAAAATTTTACGCGGTTATTTTAGCAGTTTTAATGATATTACAGGCATGTGGCTAAGATGATGGTGGAGCTGCGCGTATTGTGGTTGGAACATCTAGCGTTATTGAAGATTTAAATATACTTCAATACCAGAAACCCTATGTTATACAGGTCACCGATATTGATGGTAATGCAGCGCCTAATACACGAATTACTATCACTATGAAAAATCTGTCTTATGCTTTGGGCTTTTATACACCGACAGCAGATGGCTGGGTAATAAATGGTGCAAACTATGCCGTGTGTGATGCAGAAGATATTAATTATAATGGCGTACTGGATGCGGGTGAAGACAGGAACGCAAATGGCGTTTTAGATCCAACCAATGCCGCAAGTATTGCCGCCCACCCAACTTTAACACCCACTTTTGAAACGGGTTTTAATAGTATAATTACTGACGAATCTGGTTTTGCGTATTTTTCATTAACTTACCCCAAATCAGAAGCTAGATGGAATATTGTTGAGATATCAGTATTCGCAGAAGTCAGTGGAACTGAGAATGTAGAAAAGTTAGAAATCACTTTACCTGTAGCGATTATTGATCTTGCGGATGAAACTATTTCACCTCCCGGTGGTGTAGTTGGTTCATATGGTAGCGGCGCCTGTCCTCCTTAATCTGAAAACATATAAACTCATATAACTCCTTTAATTAAACTATACAATTAAAGGAGTATGTAGAAACAGATTATCTATCTGGCTTTTAGGTAAGCTAACTCAGATATATCACTCCATGGTTTTACCTTGTCTCGATAAGATTTAAATGATTTAAAAACCTTTTTAGTCATTTTATCGGTTTCAGCTACTTCATTAATAACTTCATCAGACAGGCTTTGAAGTTTTTGTAACACTTCATCAGGTAATTTCAAAACCTTCACTTTATGTTTATGAACCAGTGTATCTAAAGCCTGTTGATTACGAGTAGTATATTCAGCAATCATATCCAGATTCACAATTTTACAGGCATTAAGTACGATACTCTGTAAATCATCAGGCAATTTTTCTAAGGCTTCTTTATTTATCAATGCTTCAAGAGTTGTACCCGGCTCATGCCAGCCTGGGTAATAATAAAATTTTGCTGCTTTATGCAGGCCGAAAGCCAGATCGTTATACGGCCCCACCCATTCGGTTGCATCTATAGCACCTGTTTTTAATGAAGAAAAAATTTCTCCACCGGGTAAATTAACCGGTGTACCTCCGGCACGTTTTAAAACCTCGCCGCCGAGGCCTGGAATACGCATTTTTAAACCTTTTAAATCAGCGATAGATTTAATTTCTTTATTAAACCAGCCGGCCATTTGCACGCCGGTATTTCCTGCTGCTGCTGGAATAATTCCGAAAGGCTCATAGGTTTCGTGCCAGAGTTGTAAACCTCCTCCATGATATAACCAGCCGTTCATTTCCTGTGCAGTTAAACCAAAGGGTACAGCGGCAAAAAATTGAGCAGCTGCGGTTTTTCCCTTCCAGTAATATGCAGCTCCATGGCCCATTTGTGCGGTGCCACGAGAAACAGCATCAAAGACTTCAAATGGTGGGACTAGTTCTTTTGCGCCGTAAACTTTTACCTTTAAACGACCACCAGACATTTGCGTTATTAATTTTGCAAGATTGTTAGCACCCGTGCCAAGACCGGGAAAGTTTTTAGGCCAGGTAGTTACCATTTTCCATTTTATCGTAGCAGTAGATTTAGCTAAGGCGGTGCCTGATGATAATGATGTAGAAGTAATCAGGCCAGATGTGGCAGCAGCTTTTATAAAGTGTCGTCTTTTCATAATAGTTTTATAAGTCTTATAAATTAAAGAAGGTTAAGCAAGCTAGTCATTGTATTAGGTAATAAAAAAGTATAATAGCATCGAATCAATATATTAGTTATTAGATAACCGGTTAATGTATTTAGCAACAGAATCTGCCATAAGAGGCTCGCTAAACAAATATCCCTGCATATGTTTAATACCGAAAGAGCTAAGGTAATCACGATCTTTTTCTTCTTCAATACCCTCAGCAATGATTTGTATATTTTGTGATTTACACAGAGAAACAACTCCGCTAAGTAAATTCTTTGCATCACTAGATTCATATGTTCTAGAAATGAATATTGGATCAATTTTTATTTCTGTAACGGTACAGTGCAATAAACAACTTAATGATGTATTGGCAGAACCAAAATCATCAATACATATATGAAACGCACTATTTTGTAGCTGTTTTAAAATAGCACGTTGACTATCAGAAATAGAAGTAAAGTTTTTTTCAGAGAATTCCAGCCCTATTTGAGAGTATTCAATTCCATACTTATCACATTTTTCAATCAGAATATCAGAGAGGTCGGAGTCAATTTGAGTTTGGTAAATATTTAATGTCAATCTGGGAATCGAAAGTTTTAGATCAAGCCAGACCCGATATTGTTTTAATGCCATTTCAATAACATGAATACCGATAGCACCAATAAAACCTGATTTTTCAGCACCAGGTAAGAATTGTGCAGGTAATAAACAACCTTGATCGGGATCTTGCCAGCGCACCAGTACTTCTAACGACTCTATTGAATTATTGTTGGTATTAATATGAGGTAAATAAGACAAAAAGAATTCATTATTACGTAATGCTTTATGCAGTTTCGCTTCTGTTTGCAGCCACATTTTTGCATTATAGTTCATGCTTGCACTGGTTAATTCAAAGTGATTGCCCTCAAAATATTGTGCCGTCAGTAAAGCTGTTTGAGCTCTTGCTATCAACTGATCAGCGTGTTCACCGTCATCAGGATATATGCTTATACCCATTGAAACATTAAGTTCAATTGTATGGTCTGATGTTTGATAAGCCTCAGACAAAGTTGATAGTAATTTCTGAGCAACAATACCTATTTGTTGAATATCAGCAAGATCTTCAATTAAAACGGCAAAATCATCAGAAGAAAAATGGCTGATGGTATCACTGTCGCGGGTATTGTATTTAAGGCGTTTCGATATTGCTTTTAATAACTGATCACCAAGGTCATAACCATATTGAGTGTTTATATCTGAAAAGTTTTTGAAGTCGATAAGTATAATGCCTAAACGATTTTTATTTCGCTGTGCACGATCTATGGCATTTTGCAGACGGTTTACAAAAAGTGACTTATTGGGTAGTTCGGTTAATTCAACAAACTGAATTGTATCTTCCTGCTCAATCACATGAGTATGTCTCGGTGTAAGCATAACAACATAACTAGAAACATTTGTGTTTTCATTACGTATACTATTGATGCTGGCACTTAATGGTCGACTCTGACCGTCTTTTAATCGATGCCAGATCTCGCCTTTCCATTGACCTGTATTGCCTATAGATTGCAAAACATTTTTATTTAGCAGGCTTGAGTCTGGAGAGGCGAGGATAATTTCTGGAGCTTCATTTTGAATTTCAGATTGTTGATAGCCTGTTATCTGTGTAAAGGCATAGTTAACAGAAACCACCTTGTTCATGTCATTAATTAACATTACAGCATCAGTAGAATAATCAAACATCTTAGATGCTACTAAAACCTGGTTTTCAGCCTCTTTACTTGCAGTTACATCGTGAATGATAGAGTAAAATAGTTGTCGACCTTCAATTTCCATTGGTCCATCACGAACTTCTACAAACCTGATTTCACCATTTGATAAGCGATGCGGACAACTATAAAAACCGAGACTCTGTTCTCTTGTTTGTAAAATTAATGTATTGAGTTTGTCGCGAGAGAGGATATTGATCTGAGCAAGATCCATTCCTTTAAGCTCATCAATTGTATAACCATAAAATTCTGCTGCTGCAGGATTGGCATCTTCTATACAAAAATTTTCGGGATCAATAACCAGTTTGATTGCCATATTAGATTCAAACATCTGGCGATAGCGGCTTTCAGATGATTTAAGGGCAGCTTCGGTTTTTTTGCGTTTGCTAATATTACGAATTACGAACTGATAAACTTCTTCAGTACCATAATTGAGTTTATGCGCATTAATTTCAACAGATTGATTTTCACCTCTTCGATTTTTTATTTTCTGTTCATATAATGCGTGGTTATAAATTTCAAGATCGGCAATTTTTTCCTGTGTCAGGGAGTGATTGGGAGAAGAGTCGAGGTCGAAAATTGACATTAATAATAAATCATCTCGCATATAACCTAGAAAACTAATAGCAATTTCATTGGCGTCAATAATATTAAGAGAGTTTGTTGAAACAACTATTATTGCGTCATTTGCATGTTCAAAAAGTGAGCGATATTTTAATTCAGAACCGATTAGTATATCTGTTGATTTTTTAGTTTCAGTATTATCGTAAAGCATCATATGAAGGTATGCTTTATCTTCAATGATTATTTCCTGAGCATAACCGGTTACGTTAATAGCGTCTCTATTTTTAGTGATCAGGTGAGTTTCAAATTCCCCGCCATGTGAGCTATTTAGATCAGTTATGGATTTTCTGAAATTATTTAAATCTTCAGTGTCAACATGCAGGCTCATGCGCATTCGCGAAAATTCTTCTTTTTCATAACCTAGCAGGTCATTCATTGCACTATTAAATGTAAAGGGTAGTAAAGTGGTGGAGTCAAGAACCAGAACAGGATAGGGTAGTTTATTAAATAAATTACGGTAACGATCTTCCATATGCCGATTATTGTTTTGAATATTTTTAAGGGATGTAATGTTTTTACAGACGCCTATAATTCCAGTGATTCTTTTTTTACTATCACGACAGGGGAATTTTTTACATAAATAATACTCTTCTCCATAAGAATTCTGTACCGTAGTTTCCCATTGAATCGTTTCCCCGGAATCAAGTACTCGTTGATCTTCATGGATTATTTTGTTGGCGGTGGCATTTTTATGAAGATTGTGGTCGCTGAAACCTGTTACCTGTTTGTTTTCAAGTTTTAACACCTGTTGAGCAACGGGGCTTATTATTTTATAAACCCCCTGTTTGTTTTTTAAAAATACACCTTCATGCTCATCAGTTAATAAATTGTCATAGAGTTGTGTATGTAAGTTGTCCTGACCAACAATAAATTCTGTAAAACAAAGTACAGTACGAATGAAGCCGTAAAGACCAACAATAGCCAGTGAAAAAATAACACCACTGAAAAAATAATAAAAAATATTCTGATTTTCAAAAGGTATGAATTTACTGATTAATTGGCTGCCAAAAAACATCCATATTAAACCTAATAGCAACGCCACTCCGGAGATGAATAGGTTAAAAAGTTCGTGGTCCTTGTCTGGCTTCATTGCGTATGATTCATCGTTATAATTTTAAATGGTTTGCAGATTGGCGTAACTTAATACCAGCCATTTACTACCCGCTTGATCAAAGTTAACCTCGACGCGGGCACTTTTCCCCTGGCCTTCATAATTGAGTACAAAGCCTTCACCAAATTTTTGATGTAAAACGCGTTGTCCTACAGTAATGCCTGAATCATTATCCTGTTGAGCAAAACTAAAATTCGAGTTCTGGCCATAAGAATTTACACCTGAGTTATAGTTTGTTTTTGGGCGTATTTCCTCGATATACTGTGCCGGAATCTCTCCAATAAAACTGGATGGCATAGGATACATTTCTTTTCCGTATAAACGGCGTTGCTCTGCATAACTGAGAACCAGTTGATCTCGTGCCCGCGTGATTCCCACGTAACACAGTCGACGCTCTTCCTGCAGGCGGCCCTCTTCCTCTGCGCTACGTTGATGTGGAAACAGCCCTTCTTCCATACCACACATAAATACCAGTGGAAATTCCAGTCCTTTAGCACTGTGTAGAGTCATAAGTTGTACACAGTCTTCCCATGCCTCAGCCTGGCCTTCTCCCGCTTCTAATGCAGCGTGAGTTAAGAAGGCGGTAAGGTTGTCCAGGGGAGCATCATCGTCCTGTACATATTCGAAACCTTTAGCGGCGCTTACCAGTTCCTCAAGGTTTTCTACACGGGCTTCTGCTTTCTCGCCTTTTTCTTTTCCGTAATGGGTTATTAATCCGGATGAATGTATAACATGTTCAAATTGTTCATGTAATTCAACTGATTGTGTATCTGTATTTAAATTGTTAATTAACTGAATGAAACCGTCGAGTGCATTTTGAGCTCTTGCTGTCAGGCTGCCACTGTTGATTAGCTCAATAGAGGCTTGCCACATAGAAACATCGGCTAAACGGGCAGCTTCACGAATGGTATCTACGGTTTTATTACCAATACCCCTGGTTGGCTGGTTAACTACACGTTCAAAAGCCGGGTCGTCATTGCGATTATTAACCAGACGAAGGTAACTTAGAGCATCTCTGATCTCTGCTCGTTCGAAAAAGCGCAGGCCACCGTAAACTCTATAGGGTATGCCCTGGGTCATTAGCTGTTCTTCAAAAACACGTGACTGAGCATTAGAACGATAAAGAATAGCAATATCAGCCCGGGCATTGCCATTTGAAACATGTTCAACAATTCGGTCTATTATATACCGGGCCTCATCCTGTTCGTTAAAGGCCGAATAAAGTTGTATGAGATTGCCATCTTCACCATCAGTCCACAGGTTTTTACCCATGCGCTCATCATTATGTGAAATCAGTCCGTTTGCCGCATTGAGAATATTGCCGGTTGAACGATAGTTTTGTTCAAGGCGTATAACAAGTGTATTCGGGTTTTCATTTTGGAAGGCCAGTATGTTCTCAACCTTTGCACCACGCCAGCCATAGATGGCCTGGTCATCATCTCCCACTACGAATAGTTGTGCACCGCGGTTATTCTTATCAGCCGCAAGTAAGCGGATCCACGCGTACTGGATGGTATTGGTATCCTGAAATTCGTCAACAAGGATATGCTGAAAGCGGTTTCGATAATGTTTATGCAGTTCCTGATTATCTCGTATGAGCTCGAGGCTACGCAAAAGTAATTCGGCAAAATCAATTACCCCGGCACGTTTACAGGCCGCTTCATAGGCAGAGTAAACGCTCACCAGTTGTTGGCGTATGGGGTCAGAGCCAGCATCAACATGTTGAGGGCGTTGCCCTTCATCCTTACGGCCATTGATAAAGCCCTGAATCTGTCTGGGTACCCATCGAGCTTCATCTAATTCAAGTGATTTTAAGACTCGTCGAATCATCCGGTACTGGTCATCAGAGTCAAGAATCTGAAACTGTTGTGGCAGATTAGCTTCTTTCCAGTGTGCGCGTAAGAGTCTATGGGCAATGCCGTGAAATGTACCTACCCACATGCCATTAGGGGAAACCCCCTGAAGCTGTTCTACACGAGCACGCATTTCGCTTGCCGCTTTATTGGTAAAAGTAACCGCCATCAGGCTAAAGGGAGAGGCGTTTTCTACTTTTATAAGCCATGCCATGCGGTGCACCAATACACGGGTTTTACCGCTACCCGCACCTGCAAGTATAAGCATGGGGCCTGGGGGGGCGGTTACCGCTTCGCGTTGTGCATCATTTAAACCATCGAGTATATGAGAAACATCCATAGGAACGCATTGTAACCCAGAGCATGAGATTGATGAACAATAGCATCCATATTACACAAATAAATGTGACTTCAGGCAGATTCGAAATTCAGATGAACATGTTATGATTAAGACAAAAGCAGACGATATATTGCGCAAATAGTTTAGTGAAATATGTAATCTCAAATAAATTAAAGGGTGTAGAAAACTCCATGATGCGAATAATAAAATGGCTTTTCATGATTTGTTTTTTGTTAGGTGTGCTTTTAGGTGTACTAACAGTAAACAGCCTTGAAGATCATGCGTTAGTTAACCAGCAGGAAGAGTTGAGTAGTAATGAATTAAAACGGGTGAAGCGCTTTATTCAGGAAAATAATCTTCAAAAACTGAACTCAGGAGAAATAGCGAATACACAAATTAGCCAGCAGGACCTGAATCTTGCTTTGAATTATGTATCTCAAAAAACACCGGGTCCATTTAAAAGCCGGTTAAGTTCAAATATTTTACTGGATGAAAAGCAGGCTTTCGTGCAAATGAGCTTTCATTTGCCAGATAATCCTTTTGGCCAGTATATAAATATGGCAGCCATTCTGGAATCAGAAAAGTCAGATCAAAATAGCCATGTTGTTAAGTTAAAATCACTAAGTTTGGGAAGCCTGGATTTGCCGGCAATAATAGCCAAGCCATTAGCCGAATATATTCATAAAATGCTACAGGGAAATGTTACAGAATATAAACAACTGAGCCAGTCCCTACAAAGTATTAAGTTTGCTAAGGAGCAATTAATAGTAAATTATATATGGGATGAGAATGCAGCTGATAGTATAAAAACACAGCTAAGTTCACTTGTGATATCAGATGAATTAAAAGAAGCATTAATAGCTCAAACAAATAATTTATCGAAAGTAAGTTATAAACTGGGTTCTCGCCCGAGCTTGAATGAATTAATCAGGCCAATGTTTAAACTGGCAGAAACTCGAAGTAGAGAAAATAATCCAATTATAGAGAATAAAGCCGTATTCATAACTCTGGGTGCCTATTCACTAAATAAGAATATCTCCAGGTTATTTGAAGAAAAATATCAAAAACCAATAAAAACTAAAAGGATTTATTTAATAAAACGTCATGATTTGAGTAAGCATTTGCTGATATCAGCAGCAATAACAAGTATGGCTGATTCGAGTTTGGCCGAATCGATAGGCCTAGAAAAAGAAGTTGATGACTCAGATGGCGGTAGTGGCTTCAGTTTTACTGATCTGGCAGCAGATCATGCAGGTATAAGGTTAGCTGAATATGCGATTCAAAATGAAGAGCAGGCCAGACTAATTCAGAAAAAATTAGCGGTAATAAAATTTGAAACAGATTATATGCCTTCAATAAAAAACTTACCTGAAGGTTTGAGTCAGAAACGAATTAACAAAGATTACTTTAATACAGCTGCTTATAAAACAACTGAGTTTATGATTAAGCAAAGAATTGATCAGTTGGTTATATATAAATAGCAGTTCCATTATCAAATATAAAGGTTTAAAAATGAAAAAAATAATTATATCAGGATTGCTATTAATGTTCTTAACAGCCTGTAGTGAAGAGCAGCAAAATAAATTTTCACGGTTGGGTGTTACCTGGTTAGAAGGTGATTACAAAGTTACCTTTGCAGAAGGCGATCATATTAAAACATGGATTATTAAAAGCGGCAAAGTCACCACGGAACCAGCTAAAGGTTATTATTATTTCTGGGCAATAGTGGATGGTAAGAAACGTTATGTGCAAACCCCTATCGCTCGTTCATATATAGAAGAAATCGGAAATCAATAGTGGTTACGCTTTTAGTCAGACTATGTTGCTTGATACTGCTGGTATTAAGTAATGTAACGAATGCTGTAGAATTACGTATTGCTAGCGCAGCCAATTTTTATCCCACATTAAAAAAAATAAAACAGAATTACGAAGCTATAACAGATAATAAAATTGTTATTATCCGAGGTTCTACTGGTAAATTATATGCACAAATAGTACAGGGTGCTCCCTATGATATTTTTTTCTCTGCAGATGCCAGGCGTATTGATAATTTAGTAAAAAAAGGAAAATCACTAGAAATAGAAAGTAATAAAAAAACATTTGTTTATGCCAAAGGTAAGCTGGCATTGTGGCGAGCCGATGCGGATAGTTCTCAGCAGTTAAGAGAAATGCTAAATTCAGGTGATTTTAATAAACTGGCGATTGCTAACCCAAAAACAGCACCATATGGTAAAGCAAGTATTGAATTTTTAAAAGAAATGGAGTTGTATGAAGAGGTAAAGCATAAACTGGTGTATGGTGAGAATATTTCACAAGCCATGCAGTTTGTACAGTCCGGCGCAGCGGATATCGGCCTGGTTGCCAGGTCTTATGTAATTAATGATATGTACTGGGAGATAGATAGTTATTTACATAAACCCATTAAACAGAAAGTTATAATCCTTAAACAAACTAAACAATTAGAAACAGCTAAAGAATTTTTACAATATATACAGAGCCCTGCCATAAAAAAATTAATAGAGGCTGATGGGTATGACCTTTGATTGAATTATCCCCTATTCTTGTCACTTTAAAACTGGCGTCAATTACGACATTTATATTATTACTGATAGGTACCCCTCTGGCATGGTGGCTGTCAAATACATCCAGTAAGTCAAAAGTATTTATAGAATCTATTGTGGCGCTGCCGCTGGTGTTACCACCTACGGTTTTAGGCTTTTATCTTTTACTTGCATTGAGCCCGGATGGATTCATTGGCCATCTCTGGTCATATATTAGTACTACTCCGTTGAGTTTTAGCTTCACGGGTCTGGTAATCGGTTCAGTTATATATTCAATGCCATTTGTAGTTCAACCATTACAGGCTAGTTTTGAGATGGTCGGCAAACCTTTGCAACAGGCGGCTCATACATTAGGTGCAAACTCGTTTGATACTTTTAAAAATATTGTGTTGCCATTGTCTAAACGTGGATTTTTAGTGGCGATTACTTTGGGTTTTGCACATACCGTTGGTGAGTTCGGTGTGGTATTAATGATTGGCGGTAATATTCCCGAAGTAACCCAGGTTTTATCGATTATTATTTATGATCATGTAGAGGTGCTGGAGTATACACAGGCGCATTATTATTCAATCGGTTTATTGATATTTTCATTTATTGTTTTGTTTGTAACTTACTCATTAAATAGAAAATTAATGGTGCGAATATAATGATAGAGGTTAATTATAAACATAAATTTAATAACTTCTTATTAGATGCGTCATTTACTATGCCAAAATCAGGCATCACGGTTTTGTTTGGGCCATCTGGCTCGGGGAAATCCAGTGTATTGAATTTAATGTCAGGGTTAAGAAGTGAAAAAACAAATGAGAATAAATCAAAATTTATTCTAAATAATCGAGTAATAGACGATTCAGATAATGGAATAAAACTAGCGCCCTGGTTTCGGAACATAGCATATGTGTTTCAGGATCATCGATTATTTCCGCATATGACAACAGGGGAAAATATTTTATTTGGTTATAAAAGGTGTAACAGTAAATTAAAACCTGAGGATTTAATTAAAAAATTTAAAATAAAAGAATTACTTGGTCATTACCCTGAGCAGTTGTCTGGAGGGCAAAAGCAGAGAGTATCAATGGTGCGTGCATTACTGTCACAACCGGAATTATTAATACTTGATGAACCACTGGCAGCATTAGACTTTAGATCAAGGCAGGAATTATTACCTTATATAGAAAACATACATAAAGAATTAGATATACCGATGATTTATGTCAGCCATGATATAAAAGAAGTATTAAGGCTGGCAGATTATATTCTGATTATGGATAAGGGAAAAATAGTTGATCAGGGTGAAATTGCAGATTTATGTATTTCGCAGCCTTTATTAACTCAGCAAGAAGGCGCCAGTTTTATACTTGAAGCCAGAGTGACTGAAATAATAGAAGAAGATAAACTCGTGCAGTTAGATTGTGGTGAAAATATTTTAATCACCGCAGAAAACATGCAGCTCAATACTAAAATACGCGTGTTAATTCATGCAAGAGATGTGAGTTTATGTTTAAGTCCGCCACAGGACAGTAGTATTTTAAATTGTGTACCCATATGTATTGATGAATTACAAATAGATGAAAATGGAAAATTACGTGTGATTGCAAAAATAGGCAAGCAGACAATCGTGTCGTTAATAAGCCACCGTTCAGCACGTCAGTTGAATATTGGAAAAGGCAAACATATGTACGCACAGTTCAAAGCCACTGCAATGATAAAATGACCATCTTAATTATTTTGTACTATAAAGATTAAGGGAAGACAGTCCCGCATGAAAATCTATACATCATCATTCTCAAATGAAAAATTCGTCATGCCCGAACGCTTGTGTCGGGGATCCAGTGACCTTGATTTACTGATGACACTAGATTCCCGACACAAGCATTCGGGAATGACAGCTTAAATAATCCGTTAAGCATACGCAGAAGCATAAATATAATAATGAAAAAGACAATACTAACTTATTTGGTTTTACATCTAATATTCACACATGCGGCTTTAGCTAGTTCAAGTGAAAGCAACTGGAAATTAATCAAAGATGAAAATGGAATAAAGGTATTTGTTTTTGAAACTCCAGACAATGATATTGTAAAAGCAAAAACACAAACGATTATTAATGTACCTCTTGAACGGGTCAGAGCAACATTAGATGATATCGATCACCGTCACGAATGGGTACCTTTTTTAAAAATATCAAAAGCCTTGTCTGAGTATAAAAATAATAAAAGAATTGAATATAGTCATTTTTCTGCCCCCTGGCCCGCATCAGATAGAGATTTCGTATATCAACTAGAGTTAATAAATAGCTCAGACAATAAACTGGTATATAAAATGTTTTCAGTTGATTCCGAATTAAAACCGAATGATAGTCGTTATATCAGAGCCGACCTGTTTGAAAGCATATATACATTAGAGTCGCTAGATAATGAAACAACAGCAGTAGAGTTAGTCTTTCATGCAGACCCTAAAGGCTGGTTGCCAAACTGGATAACCAATATTATTCAAAGAGTATTGCCGTTTAAAATACTAAGAAATTTAGGAAATAGATTAGATAGTGAGTAATATAAGTGAGGTTGTTTAACCGGCTTTTTCGTTTTTAACTTTAAATATAATTAATACAATACTCATTATAATAATAAGGGACGCACATACAATCAGTGGTGTATTACCTGTCAGGCTGGCGTGTATTAACCACGCCGTATTTCCCAATACGGCCAGTACTATCATTAACATAGAAATATCATTTGTTAAGCGTGTTTTAAAAGCTTTATGAATTTGCGGGATAAAAATAAGGGTAGTCAGGATGGAGGCAATCCAGCCAAATAGTTCTTCAATAGGCATAAGATTTGTGTCTTTGTCAGGGAGAAATAGTATGACCAGCTTGTAGTAGTTTTGCAAAAAGAATATTGGGTGATATCCAGGTTACTGTATCATCAAATTCTTCACCGGCTCGTTCTTTTCGCTCAGCGGAATAATAAAATCTATCTGCTCCAACTTCATAAGCGGGTAATCCGCATGTGCTTGCTCTTGCTGCTCCTTCGCCCGCATTTTCATCTTCTTCAGTACTATTAGCAATTTGACGGTTTCCCATTGAGAATATAACTGCATAAGCCTCATCTGCAGAATATGAGCCAGCACCTGCATTGCAGTTTTGCGTAAGGTTATTACAAATTTTTATCAGCTGGTTAGAAGCTACGGTAATATTGTTTGGTCCACCGGCAGCAGCTATACCTCCAGTAACAACTATTGAACCTTGATTTAAAACAGGGTCTTCAAAATGTGAAACACTATACATATACGGTCTACCCCATGGATCTATAAGTAGGCCGTCACAATTTACCTTTCCTTTTATTCCTAGTGTGGCTGATGGTACAAATCCTATATAACCATTAATTGCAGCATTATTATTGCAATGAGGGTTAGCCATAAGGGTTGGGTCAGGTGGGACTGAAATTCCATTTTGACCGGGTTGTGTTGGGCAAGGTAATCTATTGTTAGCTATAGCAAAGCCATATAATGCTTCTTCAATTTCAGTTAACTTGGTACGTGCTTCCTTAATGTTTTTGGTTTCAAGTTGCGCACGTAATGGCATAAACGCATAACTGAGTAAAGCAGCAATTATCACAAAGACAATGGCAATTTCTATTAAAGTAAACCCTTTTTCTGATTTCATAGTCTATCTCTAATTACACACAGGTAATTGGGTGATTAGGTCAATATCGTAGCTAGTATCCACTGCAGTAGTAGCGGTCGAATCAACTGAAAGGCAATATATTCGGTCGTTAATTTGTGCTGCTTGTGCGGCAGGTAGACCTGAATAATCGCCAAGATTTGACCCAACTGCGTTGTTAGGGCCTTCCAGGTAATTATTTAATTCTGTTTTAAGGTTGCCTACATTTGTAGCAGCTTCAATATATGGATCTTGTCGTAGTTGGTCGAATGGTTGGTGTTCAAGTCGCTCGCCAGAAAATATTAACGCAGCAGCATAAGTAGAGCCATTTACAGTTAAGCAGTTGGCGCCAATGCATGTTGAAGATTCTTGAACAGCGGGGGCAGTACCAGATTGAAAATTCTCATTTACGATAAAGAACCAGTGATCTTTGGTGAACTCCCATAATCTACGATACTCATCAGCTGGATCAGCCAATGAGCAGCCGCCTGCAGAAAAAATGTTAGCCAATGTTGTAGATGAAGCTGTAGATGAAAAGGATGTATCAAAAGGTAATCGGCCAACGGTATTGACCAGATTTGCCTGATCTGAATAATTAACAATATTTCTGAAATCACCACCTACATCAATTAGCGATGGCCAGGGGAATAAATATGCCGTATTAGTAGCACCGCCACTACCGCCACTACCGCCACTACCACAGCTAGATCTACAGCTTCTACGGCAATCAACACGAGTTCTATTGCAAGCCGCTCTTTGAGGGCCAGTGCTAGCACTTAACATACATAAAGTTCTATCTGCATCGCAATTAGTATTACATGTATCAATACAGGTTGGTGATGAGCCACCGCCACCGCTGCTACCGCCACCACCTATAGCATTATTCGTATCAATAGCGTAATCGACCAAACAATCTGATATTTCATTGGCTAGATTATTAATCTTATCGGTATATAAAGCGTCATTGTCTTTTATTAGATTAAAAATTTCTGAAGCTGTAATTGTTATTATTCGATCGTTAAGTGATGTATTTTCACCTAATCCATTGGAGTTAATGAACTGGTCGATTTGATTTGCCGGCGTATCAGTGACCTGGGCATTATTGATACCTTGAAAACTATCGAGGTAATTTGAAATTGTTACACTGTCACCAGGGACTTTACACGGGAGTGGTGGGTTTTGTGCGGCAGAATTACGGCTCTGATTTGATAACGGTTTTCCAGGTGCAATAATAACTGCGACGACCCTGTCTTCAGGCGTATTACCTTTATAAATAACACCATTCTCATTAAAAATCTGGAACATTCCTGGAGTATCATCATTCGTCATATCTGATTCAGGGTCATTATAAAAATCACCAGATAAGGCATACCACAAACATTCGCCTGAACTATCTTTTAATGGCTCAATATTGAGATGTTTCCATGGAAGCCAGCCGATGCTATTACCAGATTTAGATCCGCACTGAGCACTACTTCCTCCTTCTCCATTAAAACTAGTTACCACACCCGGACAGGGTAACAGTGCGTGATAACCTGCGTGAGGCGTACCTGCATCAGAATCAGTATAATAATAAGTTACTGCATAGGAGAGTAGTGCACTTTTAGCTTTAGCTAATGCTTGGGAAGTTTTGTTTTCTGCACTTGTTCTTAGGAGGTCCGGGCCTAAATCAGATATAAAAAAAACAGCCCCTGCAAGTATAATCGCCATAAAGAAAACGACCAGAGATGCGCCCTTTTGTTTAATAACTTTTGATATATTGTCTGATTTGAACATAACGGTTATTTAAGGGCCTGAATTAGTTAAATTATCCACCTTATCAAGGATCCCGTCACTTTCACCGGTCTCAGCTTTTGGTGGTTTTATCTGATAATTTTCCTGTACTAACTGGCTTCTCTCGCTCCACTGCTGGCCGGGTTTTAGTTTAATGTTCTGTCCATAGATTCGAGCGGGTACTTTATATTCCTGTTTTTTAACTTTAGATGTATTGACGTAGACCTTATTATTTACCTGAGGTGATTTTAATGTGTTTCCATCATTAACGAAAACAACAGGATCAGCATTTTTTCTAATCACAACACCCTGCATTTTCACAACCGCAGGCTCGCGTAGAATCACCGTCGAGGACTCACTCTTAATCTTATCAAACTTACCCTGTTGGCGTAGTTGATCTAACTGACTACGTACATGGTTAGTTGTAAAAAGGGTACGCAGACTGGTTTGAGAGTCCAGACCATCAGCCAAAGATATATTAGCCATGAGTGAAAACGGGATAGATAAAAATAAAAAATATTTCATTAGTAACCACCCTGATTTGTTACGGAGACGCTGCTTTTCTGCATGGTATACCAGTTCAATTCACATTTTGCAGAAAAGTTTTTATCTGTTTGAGAATCAACTAAAGATTCAACCTGAGTTGTATTACGTACAATGGCACAGCTCTTAATATCAAACAGGCCTTTAGCTTTTTTATGAAGGCTATTGATAACGGTATATAAATCACCTTCATGGAGTAATTGCATTTCCAGCGTCATGGTTGATTTTAATAATTTAATACCAGGGTATTTCTGAGAGATATCATTTGAATTTATATTCTGACGTTTATCAATTTTATATTTTAAATAAGGTATTTTATTAAGGTCGGTAATTTTTTCTATTGTATCAACCCAGTTCAAGCGATGTTCGTCACCGACAATGCCAGAAGATATAAGTTGTTTATATTTTTCTTCAAATTTTTTCAACAGTTGTTTTTGATTAATGGCTGTATAATACCGTTCTTTTGCTTCATTAAGATCAGCCTGGGCATTAATTGCTATGTTGTAAGAGGTTTGCCACCATGAGTGTGAAACAACAATAAGTAAAGTAGCAACCGCTATGCTTATCAGAAAGGTGGCAAGCTCTTTTTGTAAATTTTTAAAGAAGTCTAATATCATGAGTTTCGACCCTTCATAAGGATCTGAATTTCAAATTGGCCTTTTTCCCTGTCACGATTAACATCCTGATCCAGTTCAATGCCACTTTCATTCTCAATGCTTGATTTTGATCTAACATCAACGGGCATATGAATAATAGATACATCTTTAACGAGTTTATTGCTTTTAAAGGCATCAATAATTGAGTTTACTTTATTAACTGATTGTTTAAGGCTGCTTTGAGATACGCGGATATAACCACCAATTATCGCGTGTTGATATATTTCATCAGATTTCGCATAGTCGGTATTTGATTTGTCTCGATTATTGTTATTTGTGGGCATTACACTGCCCTGATGTTGTTTCCAGTTTATTTTTGTGATTTCAGTATCATGCATACCCGATCGAGTTAAAATTCGACTGATATCTACCATGAAATTCTGCGGGGATAAAATTTTGGATTGTTTGATTTTATCGCTTAGTAAAACAGATGATTTCATTTGCTGTGTTTTTGAAAGTTTACTTTCCAGTTTGGCAAGGGTTTTTTCATAGTCATTATTAACCCCTTTAGTTTGCGTATTAAGTGTTACGGTTTCTTCATCAAGAACAACCGATTCAGAAAAATAGGAAAAAGACATGATGGTTGCAAGTAATAAAACAAGGGTGCTGGTTATATAAAGACTTTTAGAAAGAAGCTGTTCATAATATTTTGAAAATAACGAAGTGCTTCCATAGTGACCAACAGGAGATAATTTTGAAGAGCAAATATATGAGTATATACCATTGCTATAGTCGCTAATGCTTGACTCCTGTGTGTCAGCGGATGGCATATTACAACCCAGAGTTTCGGTGACTTCAGGCAGTTTATGGTAATGAAAGTTACGTAATGCAGAGTCTATGCACCGGCTTTGTATCTCTGCCAGGTCTTCTTCTCTGCAGATAACATGAACCTCAATTTTTTCATCAAAACCTATATGTCTTTGATTTGATAAAAACCGGATCGTCTGTTCTACTTCAGTAGAAATGTATTCGCCGATTGTTGCATCTTCAAGATTTACAACCGCAGATCGGCTACTTTCAAATTTTCCATTTTTAATGAATGTCTGGCGTAAGTTACTAGGGACCTGTTGTGATACAAGTAAAACATTATTGGTTTTGGTGTTTATCTTGCTGAATAAATTTACACTTAGTAAAGGCAATGACCAGATGCCAGATATGGATGTATTACATTCACGAATGGGTTTCAACCATGGTTCTAGTATTTCAGGGTTGCTCAAAACGCTATAAAGTAATACGTCGTCTTTACGCCCTGTTTTTTCTCGGCCGACTACATTGTAATTTACATAATCTTTACTTTTACGATAGTGTCTTTCAATAAGGCGACTAACAATAGCTTTACGATCAGCATATCCTACGTGAGGAATATTTTCTTTTTTGAAATCTTCTTCTATCAGATCTACAAGAATTCGCACCGGAGTATTTTCAGTGGCCATTAAATAGGTTTTGAATTTTTCAATGCCTTCTTCGCCAGGATTAAAAACGTAAGACGATATGCACTTTTCATTTTGCCAATGAAAAACAGTTAAACGATAACCTGAATAATAAAATACGCGTTTCATAGTTTTAATGTTGTTAATGAATCGTAGATGGGGCCAAGCACAGCAGACATAATCCACAGCATAATGCCACCCATAATAATAGTGAGAACGGGTGTCATGGCTGCTTCCATTTTATCTACAGCCTCTTTTACTTCTCTATTATAAAAGTAACTGATATTTAATAGTGCCTCATCAAGTGCACCCGTGTTCTCGCCTACTTTTAACATACGTATAACCAGTGGCGGGTAGATATCAACAGAATTAAAGCTTTCTGAAATCTGCCCACCGTCGGCTATTTTTGCACGTATATCTGTAATGGATTTAGTTAGAACCGCATTGCCCATTAATAATTCTGATATTTTAAGGCTATCGAGGACAGTTAATCCGGATGAGTACATCATGGCAAAATAATTTGAAAAACGGGCCAGATTGGTTTTGAGAATAATCGGCCCAAAAATATAAAGTTTTAGCTTAATTTTATCAATCAATAAACGTACTTCGGGTTTTTGTTTTGCGAGTGCACGAATGCCGAAAAATAAGATAATAGGCGTACCAAATACGACATACCAGTAATTACCCAGAAACCACGAGGTCGCTATAAGCGCCTTAGTATGCATGGGTATAGTGCCACCAAGTTCTTGAATAAAAGGTATAAGCTCAGGCACCAGAAATATCATTAAATATGAAACCACTGCGGTAATCACGACTGTGACAATGGCAGGATAAATCATGATTTTTTGGGTATGAGCAATTAACTCATCATGCCACTTTAGTGTTTCTGCCATATCATTTAAGACTTCGGAGATACGCCCGGTTTCTTCACCCACCTGTACCAGAGTGATATAAACGGTATCAAAAATTTCAGGAAATTCTGACAATGCACCTGAAAAAGTTTTACCCCCCTGGATTTCATCAACCAGACCGGACAGTACCTCTTTCATTCGTCCATTTGGCAAGGAGTCTCTGAGGTCACCCAGCCCATCAAGAATACTAACGCCTGACTTCGTCAGTTGTTGCATCTGAAAGGTAAAATTAATCAGTTCTTTGCGGGGGATACGTTTAGTTTTGAAATTAAACAGACTGGCATTTTTTTCCTTATAGTTGATAAGGTCCATGCCCATGCCACTGAGTCGTTGTTCAAGATCGAGTAAATTATCCGCTTCTATACTGTCATTTCGAACTTTACCAGCAGCGTCAATTGCTTTGTATCTGTACATGGTTGCCATAATTAAATCACAACCGGTCAGTGAGATCGATAACCCGGCTCACTTCGTCAAGTGTGGTGATGCCTTCTATGACACGTCTGGCGGCATCGTCAGCCAATGTTTGAAAACCTTTTTGTTTTAAATACTTTTTAAATTTGCCCATAGTTAACTGTTCGGCAATCATTTCATCTAGTTCTGAATCTATTCTTAAAACTTCTAAAATGGCCAGTCGTCCCTTGTAACCAATTTCTCCACATCTCTCGCAGCCATTGGCATCAAAAATTTCAAGTGCTTCAGAGGCATCAATTCCTAATAAAGTTTTTTCTACATCAGCTGCAGGATGTGAGGTTTTGCAATATGGGCATAGTTGTCGAACCAGGCGTTGTCCCATAATGCCGATGATATTGCCAGACATAATTTCTGCTTTTACTCCGATATCAATCAGTCGAGGAATAGAGCCAATAGCTGAATTAGTATGCAATGTTGAATAGACCTGGTGTCCGGTCATGGCTGCACGTAATGCCATTTCAGCTGTGTCAGCATCACGTATCTCGCCTACTAGAATAATATCCGGATCCTGACGCATTAATGAACGAATACCATTTGCAAAGTCCATCCGTAAAACTTCATTAATAGAGGTCTGGCGTACCATGTCCATGGGGTATTCAACCGGATCTTCCAGCGTCATAATATTCACTTCAACTGAGCGAACATAACCCAACATAGAATAAAGTGTGGTAGTTTTACCGCTGCCGGTTGGTCCTGTAACGAGAATAATTCCTTCTGGCCGGGCCATCATCAGTTTTAACTGCGAAAGAGAATCTTCGTGCAAACCCAGATCATCAATTGCAACTATGCCTTTTGCTCTATCGAGGACACGCAAGACGACATTTTCACCGTGTGTGGTTGGCTGAGATGAAACACGGAAATCAATTTGATGGCCACGAATATTTAAATTAATGCGTCCATCCTGTGGAGCGCGTGTTTCCGCGATATTCATATTGGACATAACTTTAAGTCGAACCACAATGGCTGACCAATAGTCTTTATGCAAACTGCGAACCTGTCGTAAAACACCATCAATTCTATAACGTAAACGTAGAAAACCTTCTTCAGGTTCGAAGTGTATATCTGATGAGCCATGTTTAACGGCGTCTGCTAAAATAGCATCGACCAGTCGAACCAGAGGCTGGCTATAAGCATCACCTTCTACATCTAAACTATCGTAATCAACTTCACCTGTTTCAATTTCATGCAGGATGCCATCTACTGATAATTCATAACCATAAAACTGGTCGATAGCATCTGAGATTTCACCTTCACCGGAAAGTAGAGGAATAATTTCTATTCTATTACCGACTACTGCGCGTAATCTATCCAGAACAACCAGGTTATATATATCAGTCATAGCAACTGATAATGTGTCATTCTCAGTGTCAAAACTTATGGGAATAATATTAAATCGAATTGATAAATCTTTAGGAATGAGCTCAAGCGCTTCGGTATCCGGTACTACATTAGAAAGATCAATGCTTTCTCTACCAAGCATCTCACTTAAAGCATCACGTAATACTGCCTCTGTAACAAAACCGAGAGACACAAGGGCTTCACCTAAAGGTTTACCAATTTTCTTTTGTTCTTTAAGCGCTATACTAACCTGATCTTCAGTGATCAGCCCTTGATGAATCAGTTCTTCACCGAGGCGCTTTTTCTTTGCTCTAAGTGCTGCGCCAATATCAGCTATCGTATCAGATGAATTCTGACTCATTGTTTGTTCTCTTGTAGAGTCTGAATACGTTGTACTGTGTCGGACTTTGAAAAGTTGCCACTTGATGCCTGTTTTAACTTAAGGCTGAGCTGGTAAAAATCCAGAGCCTGTTTTTTCTTGTCAAGATGATCAAGGCTAACGGCAAGATTAAAGGCGTAGTCAGCATTTTTGTTTTCTGCGGACCAGGCACTAAAGAAAGCTGACTGAGCTTCTGCCCATTTGTTCTGAGATGAATATTGACTGCCTAAGGCAAAATACAGGTGAGCAGAATCCGGCTGCTGTTTTAACATAAATTTAAGTTGTGACTCATTTAACTGAGGGTCTATTCTGTTTTCAATGCTGCTCATGCCCGCAATAGCAAGACTGTCACGTGGATTTAGTTTTAATAAATACTGATATTTCTGGCGAGCATACTCAAAGCGTTTTTCTTTAGTGCCAATAGCAGCCAAACCGAGTAAAGCATCTCTATTTTTGGGTTCACGTTTATTAGCTTTTTGATAGAGTGATTCTGATTTTCTATAATCTTCATTATGAAAAGCATTATAAGCATCACGTAATAACACATGAACAGGGTCAAGTTTTTTTGTACGTACAATACTTATTGGTTGTGTAGCTATTTTCTGAGTAATGCGTGGTTTTGTAACTACGGGTGTTCTGATTTTAGGTTTAACTTGAGAAATTGTATTTTTAGGTTGAATAATTGCTTGTTTAGGCGAGCTTACAGGCTGTTCAGGTGCTTGAGTTACATTTTGTATATCAGGTTCACGATTGACAGCTGTACTATTCTGAGCAATATAAAGATCCTGGCTTGTAGTTTGCATTTCAATATAGAAATATAAACCTGAACCTATCAGTATAAGTGTAATGAGTATGGCGATAGTAATGTTCTTTTTCAAATTTTCACTTCTACTATGTTGATTGCTTTTATTAATAAGAGCAGACAAAGCCTGTTCATTTTCAATTTTTCCACTTGCTCTGTGTTGTGTTCGCTTATAACTCGATTGCTCAACAGTCGGTTGAACTGGTGCTTCAGGCTCCAGCTCCGGCTCTGATGTTAATTCAGGTTTCTCAGAAGCCTGTTGTTCGAGAGTTTCGTCCTGGTTTGCATCATTAGTTAAATTAATGTCATCACTAACGGTTGGTTCGTTTTTATTAGACTCTTCAGATGCAGCAACAGAATTATTATCTTCTGTAAGTTCAAGAGGAGAGTCTTCTAAATCATTGCTTTCAATTTCATCAATATAATCTGTCGCTTTTTCAGTTTCAGCTTCCTTGCTTGCGTTCGTTATTACTGTTTCGTCAACTTGTGGGAATTCATCGTTTAACGATTTGTCCGTTTCGTCTGGGGAGTCAGTTGTTTCTGACTCAAGGTCCAATTCTAGCTCCAGGCTGTCATCTTCAATTTTTTTAACACTAGACGATGGATCTACTAGCAAACTATTTTGTTCGGGTTCTGTTTTAGCATCCTCTGGATTATCAGAAGAAGTTTGCGCTGTGTTTTTAATTTTATCGTCAGCAGCTTTTTTTAGTGCATCAAGTAACAGGCTCATATGTTTCCCCTGTTACTCAGTTGTTTCTTCTGGTGAAGCATCCAGCTTTTCTGAATCAGTTTTTTTAGGTTCTGGAGCCTTTAATGGTTTCGGTAAAAATTGCTGATATTCAGATAAGTCACCGGTTAAACTTGCATGATGAATGACAACAGGGCGTATAAAAATAATCAGTTCAGACTTTTCACGAAAATCATCATCATATCTAAACAGAGAACCAATAAACGGGATTGAAGATAGAACGGGTATTCCCGACTCCTTGTCATTTACCGTGTCCTGCATAAGGCCACCAATGACAGCAGTGTCACCACTATTAATAGTTAAGATAGATTCAATTTCTCTGATTTGTATTACAGGTACTTCAGATATAACCCCCGCTTCTTTAAATGCAGGGTTTGGGTCTTCAACCGAATCAATGACCCTGGAAATGGTTGGGCGAATATTTAAGGTAACGGCTTCGTGATCATTTATAAACGGAGTTACCGCCATTACAAAACCAACGGGTACGGTTTTAATTTCAGTTTCAAATGATGTTAGAGACTGGGTATCAGAAAGTGAAGTATCAACATTCATTTCAAAATAAACGATGTTGTCGACAACTTTTAAAATGGCCGGCTGATTATTAATCGCCATGACTTTGGGGCTGGACAGCACCTGTACATCACCGAATTGCTCCAGTGCTTTTAATGTCATGCTAACCTGATTGCCACCAATAGTATCATTCAGTGTAAATTGTGAAAAAGGAGACTGGGCTAAATTATTACCAGCTAAATTAGTTAAAACATTAACACCTGATGTTGGATCTTCTGCAACAACAGACCAGTCAACGCCAGCTTGATATCTGTCACTTAGTTTTATCTCTGCAATAGTTGCTTCAATCATTACCTGACGTTTTGATGTGTTAAGTACTTTATCAATAAAACGTTGTATTTCCTTATGTTGTCGATATGAGGCACGTACCATAATTAAACCGGACTCACGGTTTACAATGACATCGCTATTATTCTCAAGCGCATTGCTTTGTGTCGTAGTAGCGGTTGCTGTATTTTCAGTGTCATCGTCTTCCGTGTACAGTATTTCAATAATGTTATGAGTCAGGGTTTGCCAGAATTTATTATCCGAAGTTAATAAAACCTCAGTAAGAGAGCTGTTATTTTCATTCTCGTTTTGACCGCCGCCTTCTGTGTCACCAATACTCCCTTGTCCGGTTGAACCAATATTGGTGGCGACGCGTATAATTCCTTTTGAAACCCGTGAGATATTCACATAGTCAACGGTATAACTCTGTAAATAGGGTTTGTCAGCACGCACACGTAAAGTATTGTTTTCAAGCGTGTATCGAATGTCAGCCTGTTGCGAAACTCGTTCTAATATTTGTTGCAGTGTCTGGTCAATCGCATTTAAGGTTACGGTGCCCTCTATATCGTCATGTATATCAAGGTTGATCTGTGCATCTCTTGCCATAGAAAACAAAAGGTCTTTCACCGTGACGCCACTCACCACAACCGTATAGGTTTCTAGTTGGGGGCGAGGTTCAGGAACCGGTAATAAGGTTGTTTGAGCAACGGCCTCAGGAATACTCGCCTGTTTTTCTTCAACCTCATCAAGGTGGCCTGCAGATGGTTCTGGTGGGCGTGTAGGGCCACAGGAAACCAGAGAAAGAGAAAGAGAAAGACACAATACTGTCAATAAAACTTGAGTTGAGGTCAGTTTTGTAGAAATAAGTTGTTTCATTCGGTAAAAATTCATGACGTTATCAGAGGTTTCCCGGTTGTCTTGTTTTCTGGATATCTGCCTTTATGCCTTTTATGGTTCTTAAGTAAGGGCCACTTTTCTTAAGACGTGGCGGCAGCTTTTGTAATTGATTTGTAGCCTGATTACGTTCAACATACTCATTGTATAGCACACTGTAAAACATTCTCCCGCGAATCGAGACCTTATAAATATAGATATCTTGCGAGTTCAGGTAACGACTAGACATTTTTAGAAAACGAATAGCATCATTTTCTAATCCACCATCAAGTAAAGTTAACTGAATAGTAAAGTTATCGTCTAGTGCATTGTTTAACCAGAGATCTGTTTGCTGTAAACGTAGAGAGAGGCTATTTTGTATTTGTGATTCAGGATTTATAACAGGAGATGCCTGGACAATCTTTTGGGCAACTTGTTGCCTGGATACATCAGGCAGAGTTAATTGCTCAGTGTTTGTAACTGGAGCAGGGCTAATAGATGGTGTTAGTGTTGTTTGGGCAGGTTGCGGCATTACACTTACGGTGCCAGACGTTTCAGAATTATTACCTATAGACATAATGTTCGGTAACAGAGTGCCGACCCATATAGCGGCAATAATGACCAGTAAAGCACCGAGCGCCTTAACTACAGGTTGCCAGCGTAAGTCCTGGCCAAAATCACTGTCTCTAGCTGCCAGACTAATATGTTTAGGTTTTATGTCGTGACCGCCATCTGAAAAAGCAGCCAGTAATGCTTTATCCGCAAGAATATTTATACGGCGAGTTAAACCATTTGATTTACGTTCAATATTGTTAGCCATTTTTGGCGAAAATAAATCAGGACCACGATAGCCAACTGCGCGCATTCTAAAGTTTAAATAATTATAAACATCCTGAGCAGGAAACGGGTCCAGGTAAAAGTTATGTGTAATACGCTCTTTTAACTGACGAATTGAGTTGTTACGAAGTTTTTCATCGAGCTCTGGTTGCCCAAATAATACCATCTGTAACAGTTTATCGTCATTAGTTTCCAGGTTACTAAGTAAACGAATTTCTTCCAGTGTTTCAATTGGCATACCCTGGGCTTCTTCAACAAATACAACAACCTGTTTATTATGAGCGTGCTTTTCTAACAGGTAATTTTGTAGTGCCTGCATAACTTCAAGTTTGCTGGATTCAGAAGTGATATTTAGTTTTAATTCAAAAGCGATAACGTGCAGAATATTTTCAGGTGACAGGCTGGGGTTGGCAATGTATACCACTTCAATATTATCACCCAGCTCTACTTCAAGCATACGGCATAACATGGTTTTGCCAGAGCCGACTTCACCGACAACTTTAATAATACCCTCGCCCGAAGAGATAGCATATTTTAAAGCTTCTAAAGCTGCACCACGTTTATTACCACTATAAAACATACTGGTATCAGGTGTAATTTTAAATGGTGGCCGTTGTAAACCAAAATGTTCAAGATACATATTTCACCCGTATAGGTTTATCATTTTTTTTGCATCCTGCTATAAAGAGTTGTTCGGTTTATCTGTAGTGCTTTAGCTACCTTACTGAGATTGCCGTTATATAACTGCATTGCCTGTTGTATAACAAATTCTTCCAGTTCTTTTAATTTTAAATTTAAATTAAATTCACCACTGGCTATCTGCTGCTGAATTAGCTGGCTACTGAACATGTTTTGTTCGGTGTTCTGTGTATCTGTATTAAGTTGTTGCTCGAGTTCCTGTTGTAACTGTTCTGTACTTATTGTTTGTCCAGGGTACTTGGTGCATAAACGAATAACTATATTACGTAATTCGCGAACATTACCTGGAAAGTCATAAGCGTTCCATGCAAGAGTTGCCGTCTTATCAAGCGTAACAGGCTTGATAGAATCAGCATAGAACTTTAAAAAATGCTGTAATAATAACAGACTATCATTTTCTCTTTCACGTACCGGTGGCATGTGTATCTTTAAAATGCTTAAACGGTGGAAAAGATCCGAACGGAAGTTGCCATTAGAAACCTCCGCTTGCAGTGATTTATTTGTAGCGGCAACGATACGCGCCTGAGATTTTATACTGCGCGTTTCACCTATACGGTGATACTCCCCGCTTTCTAAAACACGTAATAATTTAGCCTGTAAATCATAGGCCATCTCGCCTATTTCATCGAGAAATAAGCTGCCGTTTCCGGCCTCTTCAAAAAAACCTTTATGTGACTTGTCAGCGCCGGTAAAAGCCCCTTTCGCATGACCGAATAATTGAGACTCGAGTAATTCGGGAGCAATGGCTGCGCAATTGATAACAAGATAAGGTTCATCAGATCGTTTGCTTTGCATATGTAACGCACTGGCAACCAGTTCTTTTCCGGTGCCGGACTCACCTTCAATCAAAACTGGGAATATGGTATCTGCAAATTGGCTAATTTGTTCACGAAGAGCTGAAATACTGGCACTATCCCCAATGATTAGAGATGACTCATTGGTCGCCAGACTTTTTGTTTCAACCTGCTTGAGCATAAGCTGATGGTTAAGTCTGCTTTGCAGTAATGCCGGGTCAGCAGGTTTAGGAATAAAATCTACTGCACCGAGAGTTAATGCATGATGCATATTTGCCTCATCGCTCTGACCAGATAACACAAGTATTTTCATTTGTGAGTCATGCGCCAGTAAGTCTTCTATTAAAGCAAAACCCTCACCTGGCTCATGGGGTAGCGGCGGTAAACCCAGGTCAACCAGTGCCAGTTCAGGTTTAGTGTCTAGTTTAGCTAATGCAATCTTGGCCTCAGCTCGTGATTCAGCCGTGACAACATGGAATTGTTTTTTAAGAATAAAGCCCATGCTTTCTGTAATTATCGGGTCATCATCTATAAGTAATACGGTAGGCTTTTGCATGTTTTCATCTGTATCACCAGTAAGCATTATGCCCATGGTAAAAAAGCCCTAAATAATTGTTTTATAAGAGAGTTTTTAGACCTAAAATACAACTTAGTCAATGGCTAATATAAGCTATTTATTGTTTTACATAAAGAAAGTCAGTTAAAACCTTGATTTTAAAGAAATATTAATGATATCTATAATTTTATATGAACCCGAAATTCCGCCCAATACAGGTAATATTATTCGCTTATGCGCGAATATGGGTGGGCAGTTGCATCTAATTGAGCCACTGGGCTTCGAGATAGATGATAAAAAGCTGCGTAGAGCCGGCCTTGATTATGCTGAGTTTGCACAAATGAAAGTCTGGAAAAATCTGGATGAGTGTTTGTTAGCGAATAATTTTAATCGTGTATATGCATGTTCAACTAAAGGCTCGCAGAATTATAGTGAGGCCAGTTTTAAGTCGGGAGATGCATTTGTTTTTGGCCCCGAAACACGAGGTTTGCCTGAGGCTTATTTAAGCAGTCTACCCGCTGAGCAAGTGATCAGAATTCCCATGTTGCCAGAAAGTCGGAGCATGAACTTGTCAAATTCAGTTGCAGTCATCGTATTTGAAGCATGGCGTCAGTTAGGATTCGACGGTGCGGTTTAAGGGAGATGTGCCTCAACTTTATGCATTCCCACGGAGGACAGTGGGAGCGAGATGAACGACAGATTGTCTTGAGGTGAATGAGATTGCACTGTTCAGGCACATATCCCTCGGGGAAAGGTCGACGCCCACTTTCAATTGACATGGGGTGACCTGTCCCTTAACCCACACTAGCAGGAGCTGAAAGTGTAGTGAGCCGACTACGTACAACTCTCGGTGGCCTCAAAACAGGGGACAGAGCGGGAAAGATGCTCAGTCCCCGAATATGTCAACCATACGATTTAAATCTCAGTCCACATGCTCCGCATGGGAATACATATAAAGTTCATCTGCTGCTTTCTCATCATTAACTTACAATATATGCGTTCCCACGGAAGACCATGGGAACGAGACAAAACCAGCGAGAGTTGAAAGAAGTAGTTATCAGTACACTTGACTAGAGCTCCCTACTCCACAAAATACGAAGTTCAAAATCGACTTCGAAGCTATAATAAAAAGCTAACAGCGTATGTGTTACAGTTCTATCGAAGCCAGTTGAGCTAAATATTTATGGAAGAGAAAAAGAAATTATTAACAGTCTGTCATGCATGTGATGCTTTGCAGGATGTTTCTCATATCCCAAAAGGAAATATTGCTTCATGTGTATGTTGTGGTGTGCGCTTATTCAAAAACTCAAAATCTATAATTGAAAGCCCACTAGCTTTTCTAGTTGCCTGTGCAATATTTTTTATCATTGCTAATATTTATCCTGTTATACAACTTAATATTGCAGGCATAGAGCGAGAGACAACATTAATTGAAACAACTTATATAATTTTTATAGAAGGTAGTCCGATATTGGCGACTATTGTGGGTTTGAGTAGTGTTGTGTTCCCTGCTTTTTGTGTGTTTTCCCTGTTGTATGTTTTTCTTTCAATATATTTCAATAAAAACTGGAGCTTAACACGGCCATTATTAGTATGGGTTAGCCAGTTATTGCCATGGGTTATGATGGATGTATATTTGCTGGCTATTCTAGTTGCCATTGTAAAACTGGTGTCATTAGCAAATGTAATTTTAGGAATTGGTTTTAGTGCGTTAGTTGGTTTTGTTATCTTTTACGCGGCAGCAATATCCTCCATTGAAATGCATATGCTGTGGACGCGTTTAGATAAAAATTGTAACGGTGAGCAGTGTGAACAATAAAATTATCAGAGCTAAAGACTTAGGGTTAGCAAGTTGTCATATATGTGATTTAGTCGTTAAACTTGATGATAATAAGACAGCGAATTGTCCACGTTGTAATTCAAAAATACATTATAGAAAACACGATAGTATTAACAGGGCATGGGCTTTTTTAATTAGTGCATTTATTATGTATATACCGGCAAATACAGAAGCCATTATGGTTACAGGTGCTCTAGGGCAGGAAAATGCCGATACGATAATAAGCGGTATATTTTATTTTTTAGCTCATGGGGACTGGCCATTGGCACTTGTTATTTTTTCGGCCAGCGTATTGTTGCCATTATTGAAAATGATTTCAATTGGTTATTTATTGATAATGGTGCATCGAGGTAGTGAATTAAGAAAAAAGGAAAAAACACGTTTATACGTGATTGCCGAGGTAATAGGCAAATGGTCAATGGTTGATGTATTTGTTGTTGCATTACTGACTTCTTTGATTCAATTAGGGGAATTAAGTTATATAACACCGGGCCCCGCCGGGTTAGCGTTTGCTGCAATGGTAATATTAACTATGTTTTCAGCTATGGCATATGATCCCAGATTATTATGGGATAAGTCGGAAGAAGATTAATGACAGAAAAAAAATCCACAGCAATTTCAGATGAAATTCCTGAAGCAAATTTAAAAACAAGAGAAAAATCTATTTCGCCTGTCTGGGTGATACCGATAGTTGCCGCGTTAATGGGTGGGTGGTTAGTCTTTAAAGGGGCAATTGAAGAAAATGTTTTTGTCGAGGTTACGTTCAAAAGTGCAGCAGGTCTTGAGGCCGGAAAAACCCCCGTCAAATTACGTAATGTAAAAGTTGGAGAGTTGACTGAAGTTAAATTTTCAGAAGATTTATCCCAGGTAATTGTAGTAATGGAGTTAACAGGTGTTTCGAGGGAAAGGTTAACGGATACTACACAGTTCTGGGTGGTAAAACCACGGGTTGGGGTAGAAGGCGTAAGTGGGCTGGATACTTTGTTGAGCGGTGCGTTTATTGAACTTGATCCGGGTGAAGGTGGCAAACCTGTTAAGAAATTTACGGGTCTGGAATCACCGCAAATTTATCAACTTGGCAATCCGGGTACAAAGTATCTTTTAAAATCTGACAAGCTTGGTTCCTTAAGCAGAGGCTCACCAGTAAAGTATAGAGGCATAGATGTAGGCAGTGTTACCCGGTATACGCTGGTTGATGATCATAGCCATATTGAAATAGAAGTTTTTATAGAGGCACCGCACGACAAATTTGTTACAGACTATTCTCGTTTCTGGAATGTGTCAGGATTAAATATTGAGTTGGGAGCTAAAGGTTTTGACTTTAATATGGAGTCAGTTAGTTCATTGCTGGCAGGTGGCATTGCATTTACCAATGCTAACGCACCAGATGAGAGCGCACAGGCAATAGAAAATAATCTTTATACTCTGCATAAAAAGGAAGAGCCAGAAATAGAAGAAATATTAACATTTGGCGCGCCCATGAAGCTTTACTTTGAGGAAGGTGTAAGTGGACTTTCGGTCGGTGCACCTGTTGAATATAAAGGAATACGACTAGGTACGGTTGTTGAAGTCGGTGTAGAAACAAATAAAGATGAAAATAATATTATTACTTTTGCAATGATCGATATTGAACCTGAGCGTTTGCCTGCTAAAGCGATTAATGAAAACCTGAGTCATAAAGAGCGTATAAAAAATGTTTATCAATATTTTGAGCATATGGTTAAACAAGGTATGCGAGCACAACTAAAAAGCAATATATTAACCGGTCAGTCATTAATTGTTTTAGATGTGTTTACTGAAGATGATAAAAAGCGTATTGAGTTTAAAGCTGATTTTGTCGTTGTACCTACGGTTCCAGAAACGGTAACAGGAATTATAAAGCAGGTTAATGAATTGTTGGCTAGATTAAAATCATTACCGGTTGAAAGCATAGGTAATAATTTAGATGAGGCGACTGAAAACATGAATAGCTTAATACAATCATTAAATGTGGAAGAAGGTGGTATGACCGGGGTACAGGTTAATGAAACAATGAACGAGTTAAGTAAAGCGGCACGCTCGATTCGTGTCATGTCAGAATATCTTGAACGGCATCCTGAAGCGCTTATAAAAGGTAAGACTAAATAATAAACCGGGTGAAAAATATGTTTAAAATTTTTATGATTATGAGTGTTTTATTATTGTCGGCATGTGGCACATCACCTAAAACAAATTTTTATATGTTAAGTTCGGAGCGTGATGTAGAAAGCTATACGCAAGACAGTGTTTCCGTCGGCGTATGGAAAGTAAATTTACCTGATTTAATTGACCGCCCTGAAATAGTCACTCGCACGGGTGTTTATACAATTGAGCTTGCTGATTTTCATCGATGGGCTGGTGGATTAGAAAGTAATGTAAGTCTGTTGGTTGCCGATGAGTTGTCGCATAATCTAAAAACGGGGCATGTGGATGTGTCTCCCTGGTCATCATATCGAAAATTTGACTATCAAGTTAAAGTACATGTAAGAAAATTTGATGGTGAGTTAGGTGGTGAGAGCATACTTGAAGGTGCGTATATAGTTTTAAATGGAAAGGGCAATAAAAAAATACTGGAGAATACATTTACATTTAAGGAAAAATTAAAAGGAACTAAATACAGCGATATGGCAGAGGCAATGAGTAATCTGGTTATTCAATTGGCAGAAAAAATTTCTAGTAGTATTTCTAAACTGAACAAAACCAGATCAGAATAATAATTTTATAAAAATTACTCTGATTTGGCTTCCCTGCCCAGTAAATCATGTACTGCATCTTTAGGGTCTTTGCCTTCATATAAAACTTTATAAGCCTGCTCAATTATGGGCATATCGACTTTATACTTCTGTGCCAGTAACCAGGCTTCTTTAGCTGTTTTAACGCCTTCAACAGCCTGGCCAATTCTTTCTCTAGCCTCTTCAATGCTTAGGCCTTCTGCGAGAGCTAAACCCATTCGACGATTGCGTGACTGATTATCAGTACAGGTGAGGACAAGATCACCCATGCCCGCGAGACCCATAAACGTTTCTGCATGAGCTCCCATAGCTATGCCCAGGCGCATAATTTCATTCAGACCCCGGGTGATAAGAGCGGCTCTTGTATTTGAGCCAAAACCTAGTCCATCTGCAATGCCTGCAGCGATAGCAAGTACATTTTTAAGCGAGCCACCCAGTTCGACACCTATCATATCTTCAGATGTATAAACCCGAAAATTACCATAATGTAAAAAGCTGGCGACTTCATCAGCTATGGCATGGCTACTGGCTGCAACGGTGACTGCGGTAGGTAAATTATTAGCCACTTCAAGCGCGAATGTCGGACCAGAAATGACAGCTGTAGATTTGCAGTCTGGTATTTCTTCTGCAACTACCTCATGTACTGGTTTTGCACTACCTTCTTCAAGGCCCTTAGTCGCCCAGACAATATGCTGCTCAGGGCGTATCCATTGTTTGGTTTTTTGTAGGAAACCACGCACTGCATGGCTTGGAATAGCAATGAGTAAGGTATCAGAATCACATATAGTTTGTTCAAGCTGGTCACTGAATTTTAGTGACATGGGAAGCGTTATATCAGGTAAATATTTCTGATTGCGATGAGTTAACTGCATATTCTTCACATGCTCGGGATTGATGTCCCATAACACTACATTATGTTTTGCACGAGCGACCTGAGTAGCTAGAGCTGTTCCCCAGGAGCCACCGCCGAGTACGGCGATTTTCCTGTTTGAGGAATCTTTGCCTGACATAAGTTCTTAGTGAGCAGTTTCAGCTGGTGTTTCTTGCTTCGCCTGTTGCTGTTGCTGGTGCTGCATATATAATGCGTTAAAGTTAACAGGTGAAAGTAGCATTTGAGGAAAGCCACCTTTTGATACTAAATCTGAAATGGCTTCACGGGCATATGG
>Ga0316205_10000429_pt1 | contig 79137 bp, 94 predicted proteins | sample 3monthpyrite_MG_FD_204941 | JGI IMG/M metagenome (GOLD analysis project Ga0316205, IMG submission 204941) | Microbial mat bacterial communities from mineral coupon in-situ incubated in ocean water Damariscotta River, Maine, United States -... | ecosystem: Environmental > Aquatic > Marine >...
TTCTTCGTTTTCTAGCGGGGCAAACATTTGTTCTTGATTGTCCTCTTGCGGAGAAATATTTTGCATAATATCATTTACCAATTTTTGCTGATGCATTGTAAGTTCTCCTCCCTGTTCTGAGGAGACTTGGTATACGGCTTGATTGACGGCATTGTTTGTATCGTCTGGAGTAACTAGACCTCCATCAACGGCCTGTATATTGCTCATAAGGTCAGGCACATAGAGGTCTTGATCTATTGCTGATCTTATCCATCCGGCGATCAAATTGGATGAATTATTTAATTGAGCTTTTTTATACCAGTTCATATTAATCTTTATACTAAATAAGGGGCGTATTCCTTTATGTTTTTGAGTATCCAATCCTGATTAATTCTCTCGCTATATCCTCTGCCGTTTCTTCTACCGCTTCTCTATCAAAATCCCAGAAACAAGCATATAGCATATATTTTATGTGTTGAAAAAGTTCTTTCTCGCCTTTTAAGCTTATTCTTACTTGCAATACTTTGTTTTTTAGTAATGGAGATGTGACTGATCCCATATCGCCTTTTTTTAATCCTGAAACTCTTTCATATTTGTATCTTTTTTCGCGGAAAGAAAAATACTTTAATTTTGGCTTTTTGCATCCTTCTTCATGGTCCAGCTTCCATCCCAATCTCCATAATGCTCTTGCTATATCTGAAGCAGACTCTTCTATCCCTTCTTCGTCTATATCCCAAAAACAAGCATGAAGCATTTCATGTATTAAGACATCCAATCTACGCATGCCTTTTAAGCATACATGATATCTTATCATTGGAGATTTAGAATTAGGGTCTGAACATTCCCCATATACTGGATTATCGTCAGACCCTAACCTTGAACACAACACAATTCTATAACGAGTTTCTCTTAGTGTGATGTGCTTTATGTTTTCAAAAGCTTTACGCATGTGCATTTATTCCTCATTGCAGAACCTTATTTAAGAAGCTTTTAAGATTAGAGTTATCGCTAATGTCTTTATATGAAAAAGATGAATCAACTCGCTCCAATAAAAGCTTATATAAAACAGAATCAACATAATCCCTATTAAAGGGTAATGCATCTTTTGACTCAATTAATTGACTGTTGTTCAAGCACTCAAATGTTGCATGAGAACCAGTCATTATATTGTTTGCAAAAGAAAAGACGCTATTGCCAGCCAAAAGAGATGAAATAATCGTTCCCATATGGTCTGATACTATATATTCTCCATTTTCGGGTATTATTCCTCTCTCATCCGAAATATCAACTTTTAGGCCTATTCCTGATGCAAATTTAAGGACAATTTCGCTAGTTTTGCTCGGAAAATCAATTTCCGGTATAATTATTTTGCCTATTTGAGTCTTATTTAGACTTTTTAGTATCTTTACAGTATTTTCAGTCTCTTGCCAACACCTTGACGGAATATAAGTAATTTTATTTGAATCGGAAACATTCTTGTTATATAGTAAATTGTTATCTTTAACGAATTTTAAAAAAGATCTAAATTCAAGCTTCGTAAGCGGTTTTCTCCAATTTGTTGTTTTTCTGACTGAACTTCTGAATCCCCATCCATCATTATCAAGAATATAATCATCACTCAAAAGCCTATCAATATATAAGCAATTTTTTCTTAACAATCTCTTATGCAAATCTGCATCATCATTATACTCAATTATGATATCATCGTGATCATTGATAAAATCATAAACTTCCTCTGTTGACATGTCATCAATGCAGCTCCATATTAAGTCTATGTTGTTATCTGCAAATATTGCGTTAAAAGTGTCTTTAAATTTTTCTGCAAACAAATTACTTGTGATTGTATGAATTTTTACTCTATCTTTTATTTTGTTGTTATTCTCTATTTTAGTGCTTGCTTCATTATACTTCAAAGCTCCGCCTTCATAGTACATTTCAATGGCTCTTATTACATCTTTTGGTTTAATCATGTCCATGCACTTTGGATAACTTATATTGTCTTCCTTTAAAATTGGAAGCAGGCACAAATTTTCATCATTGTCTTTTTTATCCCCATCTCCAATTTTATGACATCTACTTTTCCAGCATCCTCCATTATCGCAACAGCTTAATGCCCCATTTGTTGATAAGAACCTGTGGTGAGGATAAGCTTCCCAGTGAGGAGGCTCTCTGCCTCCTGATATAACAACTGCTGCTCTATTTTTTGGCCTATTGCCTTTAACTTCAACAGCCGCCGCTGCATGCATAGCGAATGTTACAGGAGAAACAACTCCGACTGAATGATACATCAATCTAAGAAATTGTCTAATGCTAGTCTTGTCAATTAAGTTAATGACATTTTTTAATGGAGGGTGATGATGCTCGCTTTTCCCTATTTGAACAAAAGTTATTTTCCCCTGAAAATGATCAACAACCTTTTGGTAATAATCCGTTGGCCACCATTTTGCTGTAAAATCATTTTTCCCGCCTGCAGAAATGATCCAAAAGTCATCTCTTATCCCCATTTCTTCTATTTGAGACATCCAAGATCTCTCTTCATTAGATAAATGAATGTCTCCCTTGAAATCTCCTTGAGGAATACTTATTTCAAGCTTAGATTCAAGAAATTTTCTGTAACCATGAATAAAATGATAAGGCTTTTGATTACTTTCATGAACTAATGGATATTCGCAATTAATTACTTTTACTATTTCTCCATCTTCTGAAGTAGTTATTCCATCATTTGTTTCATATTTAAAATCAGATAAATATGGGTTATTTATCCAAATATCAGAGCATGAAGTATTGACTCTTATGTCATATTTATCTCCATGATAAAAATAAAGATCTCTAACAGCAGCAGATAGCATCAATATATCGCCTGGGCTCAAATATGTCTTCAATAAAATTTTTTGTTTTTTCAATTTTTAATTCTTTCTTTGTCCTATTAAGCTGATCCAGAAGAAGACTGTGCGGGCCCTGGTGAGAATAGGACGCTACTGCTAGGAGTTGGACTTGGGCTAGCGCTTGGGCTAGAACTGGAGCTGGAGCTAGAACTGGAGCTAGAACTGGATGAATTACAATCTTCACAAATTAAATCTATGAATGATTGATTCACAGTAGCTGTATTAGCGCAACCAAGACCATTTGCATTATCATAACCAACCGCACCAAATGTTGTTCTAATAGGCGGCTCAGTTAAACTCGTTGATCTCTCAAAGAGTCTAATGGAAATCCAATAACAATCATCACCTCCGTCAGGACATGAGTGAGCAAATATTCCAAATGAAGAAAGTATCGCAAAATCAAATTCATCACCTATAACTGTGTCTATTCTAACTTCAACATTCGTTATACAATCTTTCCAAACCTCAAATGTTTGATCGCAATCCTCGCAAGTTGGGTCTACAACTGATTCATCATAATCAGCAACATCATCGCAATCAACTAATGGGTCAAACACAGGAACTCCAACCCTTAATTCAGAAGGGAAGGTTTCAGTTACAACTCTTTCGCATAATGTTGTGTCCTGCCAGTAACAATTTTCTTGAGTTTGAACACAAAAATGGTGAACTTCTCCTTGAACTGTTGTTGTAATAAAATCTACGCTTGGATCTATTGTATTACTTACTCTAAATTCATTCCCTGAAGAACATTCTCTCCAAACATTAAATGTTTCAGCAGTCCCGCATGAGTCATCAAACTGATAATCTGCAACCATTTTTCCATGAAAATGTATTAGATTGTTTAATGCGAATATTATTTCGTTTAACAAGTCTCCAATATCTTTTGCGAAATCAATTATGCTTGTAATATTTGCAAGGTCTGGAACATCTGACCATGCTGATTCTCCATTGGGCAAAATACTCGAAAGACCAACATGAGGTAGACCGTTATTCAATATGAAGAACCCAATAAATACATCGCAATTTGGCAGTTTTCCAAATGAGTCAATAATAGATCCTTCAACAAACTGAGTAACTGCATCTTGAAAATTTTCTACTGAAGAAATTGCAGCAGCAGGAGTCTCGGATGAAAAATTGTCAACATTAGTAAAAGCAAAAGATGGAACCCCAAAGCCTAGTTGAACAGCGGCTTGACGCTGAAGTATAAGGTCTGCTATGTAAGCAAAATCATCGTCAAAGTTTGCAAAAGAAAAAATATCAGGTTCAAAAGAGTTTTGAATATCAAATGATTGAGAATATTGAGATGTATCAAATGGGTCTGTTTTGTTCATTTTATATATTCCATACCGTATGAATTCCACCGCCTGCAGCGGATACTTCTATTAAATTAGTCAAACTACCAGTCGGGTTTACCACAACAGTGCTTATAAAGAAATTCGGATCAAGCTCAATAGCTGCTCTGTCCATTATGCTTTGCGTATACTCTGCAGGAGTTGGAGGCGTTTGATCAAAAGCTAAACATTGTACATCTGAGCCAACAATTATTGTGCAAGATTTTAATCTTTCGTTCTGATTTGGAGAAGGAGGAGCTGGTAAATCAAATATGACTCCTAAAGAACCGCAAAAACTAATCCCATCAGGAGAAAATGATGAAACCGTCATATTATCGATGAAAGTTGTTGCATCAGCAATGGATGTCACAGTAGTTACTGCAGAGAATCCTCCGCCATTTCCGCTTGGAGGATTACCATCAGTCATTGTCATGAATGAAATCTGCTCTCCGTCTAATATATTATTTGTAATATGAGTTGTCAGCTCGCTTTTGATTGCAGCTATTCTTGTTGAAAGACCGCTTCCTTGTTGAGCCATTTCGTTAGTCAATGAGATCATAAAGAACCATGGACCATCGCCTGTAGCAATAGGAACCTCATAGCTTCTCAGGTCTTCTCCTGCTTGACAACTAGACATCCCAACAACCGTTCCTTGGAACGACACTCCAGGAACGGAGGACTTTGATCCATCTGCTGTATTTATTTCATAGAGCGTTCCTGTGTTATGCACTCCGTAAAAAGTCAAAAAGTCTCCGCTATCCAAATCAAGAATGAAATCCATTCCAATTATTCCAGATAGTTCGCTAGAACTTCCTATTGTTGCAATTGTTCCAAAACCTTGACCTACTGAATCTGAAAAATTGATTATTGAAAGGTTATCGCTTGTCGAACAATAGCAATTACCTGAAGCATCAAATGCCAAATCACCGACATCGGACCCAAGACCTAATATTGAAGAAGATTTAATGACTTCCCACGTTGTAGCGTTTATGTAGGAGAGTTCAAAGAACATGTCTCCTGCGTAAATATACATTTTATTTTGCTCTTGGCTATATGACATGGCTGGCTTTCCATCAAATGATGGAGATTCTAATCCAGACGCAAACAGTGATGTTAATGATCCTTCCGTATCTATTAAGGTAGCATAGTCTAAAGCTATAGCTTGACCATTTATGCCTGGAACAGGAAGGAAGTCTTCATTACCTGGCAATATTTGCTTCAATCCGTTTTTCTCTAATCCCCAAAGAACATTTCTGTCATCCCAAGCCAGATCATGCCATTCATTCGTTATACCGATTCCGCCTGTATCAACTATTTTTCCGCGAGAAATAAGTGCTTCAGATGAAATCGCATCGAAGTCATAATATTGCAAAGAGTAATCAGACCCGTCTGAAGCTATTACCCAAATCCTTGCACAATCCTGAACATCGGTAGGAGGATTGTCATCATCGGTTCCAGGTTCATCTAATTCAATGTTGCAGCAACCTATTTCTGTTAAAAATGGAACAGTTGGCCATCTAAGAGTAAGACCTCTAACATCATCTAGTATGGTCTCATAAGCACCCTCATCGCATTCTGTATTTGGAGGGCCAGTCGTTGTACAAGTTGGCTCTCCGTCAAATTCATCAGAAGAATCATAAGCAACAACTATTTCATATTCAAAATTTCTTCTGTTAGATTCATCAATAACGCCTTCATATGATTCAACATCAACAAAAACATCATTGCTGGGAAAATCGGGATCTGTTCCATCCAATTGAGCAACTGTTGGTCTGAAGTAAAAGGATCCTGGAGCTTCAAGAGGCTCCCATGCTGCAGGCGTAGATGTTAAAGCTGCACAAGCATCTGTTCTTACAGAAATAATGCCACTATTATTGATTACATCATAATCGTTGTCATCAATGCTGGATATTGAAAAAATGGAAGAATCATTACTTCTGTCTTTTATACTGAAATTAATATGAAACCATTTTCTTTGTGTATTACATGATGCCATTATGATTCTCGCCTATAATAATATTTGTAACAAAATTCTATTTCAGGAGATGAAAAAGTTGAATTCGATATCAATACATTGACTCCAATCAATATATCGTCCAATCTAGTTGTAACATTTGAACTCCAATCCTTAAATTGATACCCTATAGCCGCAATAACAACCTCGTTTGCTCCGCATTCAAATTCATTATCAATGGATGGAAATTGGAACTGAGGTTTAATATATAAATATGGATCTGTCCCATTTATAACTTCGCTTATTAATACCGGATCTACAATAGGGCTATCTTGACCCTCAACAAAAACAACTTCCCTATTAACAATATCAGATAGAGAATCATTATCCGTTATTGAATTGCAATCAGGGTCTTGTATTCCACCAAAACCTGATCTAGAAGGAAAGAAAAAGCTTTCCACTGACGCTGAATAAGAGCCCTTAATTAGTAACAATGCATTCCCATTTTCGAAAACAGGAATCTTATCAGCCGTAACTAATATTGGGACAGGTAGCCTTAAATTGTCGCCATCTCCATCAGCACCAAGCCTTGCACAATCTATATAATCAGTATAAGAAATAGTTATTTCATTAGTAATAGTTGAAGGGGGCTGCGGATCTGGCGGATCAGTCAAGTTCCAAAAGAAGTCGCAAAGGCCAACATCAAATATACATGTGTAATCAGCGAATATCGTTACCCTTGCAATTCCTTGTGCTCCGGACTCTCTTCCTTCGGCAATAATATCTATATCAACAGAACATCCATCTACAGAATTCAAAGAAGAATCTGATCTTGTTGAAGATAAATAATCTCTTACTCCAGACTCAATCCTTAATACGGAAACTTTTGGGAATCCAGGAACAGGAATCAACTGTATTGAATTCAATATTTGATCATCTAATTCATCAGTATTCAATAATTCAAAATTATAAGATTCATCTGAGTCTATAGTTGCATGATTAAATGAAAAATTGAGATAGTCAAACTCTCCATCTATAACTCTTTGTATTTCTGCTTCAGGGCCAATCAAGACATCCCAAATGCCTCTGTTGTCAAGAACTAGGCCGAATGATCTTCCCTGCCTTGATTCTTCCATTGAAGCGTTTAGGTTGGTTCTATTTAAAGCAAGGAAAGCAAATTCGTCAAGCTCAGATGGGAAATTGTTTATTCTAACCTGCATTGAGTCTGATATATTAGAGTCATCAGCAAACAACGTCATTATGTTTGCCCCTGCAGGAACAATAAATGAGGCCGGTGCAAGTCCTGAATTCCAATCGTTATCTATCCAAGCATCAAACGGCGAACCTGTTAATATGTTTGAATTAGTTAATACAGAAGGTAAACCGTTGCTATATCTTACGAGCCCATTATAATCATTTGCATTTGACGTAAATGAAGTCCCATCGACATCTTCTCTTGTTCTTACAAGTATGTATATTTCATCAGCTTCAAATGCAGTAAACGAAACATCGAACAGTGAATTAAATCCTGGTTCGAAGAATGCATTAGGAGATGGGTTTAAGAAGAATTCGCCATTGCTCTTATATCCGCCAAAAGCAACCTGTATACCCTGTTCATCGATCCCTGTGCTAGCATCTGTTATCCACCCCAAAGAATACTGAAGGTAAACAAATGAGCCATGTGCCTCTGGAGCTTGAAACTCAGAAACTTCTCCCTCAAAATTATAAGCAGATATTGATAAATCTTGATTTATATTAATATCAATAAGATTTGAAGTTATAGCATCTGGTCTGCCTGATATTTCTGGAGCAATGTTTGAAAAGAATCCTCTTGATGACCAATCTGTATTCAATTGACTTACTAGTGATGATATAGAAAAATTACTTAATATGTAAGATTCTTCAATCGGTATTTCTGATTCTGCATTAAAAACAACTTCATCGCCATTGCTTGATAAGTCAGTGGGAGCTATTGGGCTTAAATCTATAGCCAAAACATTTCCAGATGAATTCTGTATTGTTGCATTTAATAAACCTGGATAATTAACATTTATGAAATTTGAAACAGCATTTATATCCGCTGCTTCAGTATCAAAAACATTGTTTGTTATCATACTTATATTTTGAAAAGAAGCATTTTGATCTTGAGCATTTGGAAATGTTTCCGTAGATATCGATATTCCGCCCCTAAGTTTAACTTTATCATTTTCAACAAACGAATTATAAACTCCGCCCCATGAACCTGCAACATTATTTCCATTTGGTCTAAATGCATTTACTGTTAAATTCCCATAATAAAGACCAGGAGAACAGGATATAAATGGAACTTGACCATTGAGCCAATCACACAGGTCCTGCATTGTTGATGCTCCAACATCTATGAAGTCAGTAGCAGGTAAATTTACCGAATAAAATGAATTCGAAAAAGTGTAATGCGGGCCAGCAGTATGATCGTTTAAATATGATCTACCACCATATCCAGCAGTTGCAGTTGAACCGCCATCTATTGTATAATCAGTTAGTGTTATTTGGCTGGAGGAATTCGGAAAATCCAACCAACCATCTGGCGTTCCATTATAATTTGTCGCTTTAATTGGAAGACCTAAATTAGGACCATAAAGACTGCTATCTCCATTATTTCTTAGCGTTGTTATAACTTTTTCTGGATCACAAAAATCTCTCATTGTATTAAATGTTGATTCAGCATTATCATATAAAACATAAAATTCAGGATTCTGCAAAACGCCATTGCCAGCATTACTTGATCTTGAATGAGGCAATGTGTAACCTATTCCAATTGAATCTCCTTGATTAAGATTTGTTATGGTGATTTCATTTAAATGATCAGTAAATACAAGATTATCTATTTCATCATTAATAACAAATGAAACTCCATCCCAACCTGCAGAATTAATCCAAGCATTAATGTTTGAAGATAGTTCTTGGAGCAATATTGAAAAACCAGTACCACCATTTTCGAAATCAAAAACAGCACCTTGCCCATCATTCCCATTTATGACAATTCTATGATTAACTAAAGTATCAACTATTATACTGAAACTAAAATTTGAATCTGGGCTATTATTAGAAACAGTTATTACATCATTTTCTGTTCTTTCTGAAGCTGAATCTGGAGTAGTTATAATGTATCTATTTCCGCCAGAAATACTGGACTCACCTATTCTTATACCACCTTTTGTTTCTATGATAGCATATATTGGAGAATCTTCAAATGAATATCTATCTAATAGCGTGGTTGGCCTAGACCCTTCATAAGCTCCGGCTAAAACATTAAATGTAATTGAACCAAATCCACTATTATCAACATACCATTTTCTTGTTAAACCACTACCGCCCTGGGTCGCATAAAACAATTCTACATTTTGACCAGTATCATTAATGTAAGAGGCAGGCGTTGGTATTTCGCCAGATGATTGAAAAGAAGTATTGAATCCTATTTTAAATATTTCTTTATTAAAAGTTTCTTCTTCGCTATCTATTAGGATTTCATTTTCAATCGCATCAGCTTCTAATGTAAATGAAGCAAAATCTCTTGATCCTGCTTGAGCAATATTCTTTACTAAAAGCACAGGCTGATCTACTGTCTCTGTTCCATCGTTGATAGTTAGAGAGCCTCCGCCAAGAGATACTTGAGTTGTCCTTGCATCCCCTGTTCTTCCTAAGTTGAAAAACGGAAGCTGTATTGTATTTCCTTGAGTTTGTATACTTTGTTCTACATATGGAACAATTATTCCAAAATCGCTAGCACCTAAACCTGAAAGAAAAAACGTATTCAGAGTATAATTATCTGTTACTATTCTTTCTCCGGTGTCGCCTTGAACTTCAACTGTTCCTGCATCAATTGAAAACGAAGCTGTAACAGCAGCTTTTTGCTGAAGAGAAAGATTTCCGGTAACAACTATGCCGTTAGATACAGGTCTGAATTCTCCATTAAACTCAAAACCATCATCAATACCGCTTTGACTCGTTAGCGTAACATTGGAAACGATTCTTTCTGGATTTGGTGGAGTTTCAGGAACATCCATTGTATAAGGGTATCCGAAGAATGCGGGAAACGATGGATCGCTTATCGTTACTTCAGAATTTAATGTAATCGCATCTGCATCAAAAAATGGAACAGGACTATCCCCTGAAAACCATTGTTGATCAAATGTTATTTGAGTAATACTAGATAACGGCATTATTTAACCTTATATTCGCTCTATAAAAGCTTGAGTTTCTACTTCGTTTATATCAAACGAATCTTCTCCACCGCCGTCCCATTTGACAACAATTTTATTGTTTTTCTTTTTAATAATTTTGCCATCAGATTGCTGAAAAGCCATTCCGCCTTGCCTTCTTCTTACTCTATCTCCAACTCTATATTTACTATTTTCTCCGTTATCATAATAGATCATTCTTTTTTCTCCATCATGACGAAAAATTTCAGGATCTTCTCCCTGTTGAGGGGTTCCATATCCATCTGTAGAAGAGCCTGAGCTTGCATCTGCTTTTATTTTCTTGTACCAACTTGATGACATAACCTGCCCTCCGCCGTAATTTGATTCTATTTCTGGTCTAATGTTTTCTATAAACATTTCAGCTTCTGCTGGAGTATTTATATTTCCGGCACCTTGTTCTTCAACAAGACGCTGCTGAACAACTTTAATAAATCCGTCTTTAACATTTAGTGTTGGGAATAATTCAATGATTCTCCTCCCATCAACTAATGACTTAACTGGAGGCGGAGTATCCATGTAATCTTGCATTTGCTGAAAACGATCACCATACTCATATACATCGTCTAAAGTTGTGCTCTCAGATTTTGCTGCCGCATCTGCTTGAGCATGCCACATAACAAACTTCCAGAGGTCTGATCGATTTTCTTGGCCAGGTATTGTTGTTTTTTGGCGGAATTTGCCCATTTGACGCTTATTCCAATCATCTCCATAAGAGTGGGGCATCATATGCTGCTGAACAATCATATTAACTATTTGACGATCATCTCCGCCTATTCCTATACTCTTAAGGAATGATTCAGACAGTTTTGCTGACTCGTCTTCGTGGCCATGATATGAATAGTGTTCAGGATTATCATCTTTTGGTTTACCAATGTCTGGATGTAGCTTACCGAAATCATGGAACCAAGATGCCATCAAAGCCAAAGATCTATCCTTTCCCTCAATGCCATTTCTATCCATTAATTGATTCAGATTTTTAACAACCTTTAAAGTGTGCTCAAGCCAATTCAGCTCATGATGAGGATTTCTTTGATCCATATCAGAAGAATGCAAATTTTGAAAATCTGGTAAATTAAGAAGTGCTGCATCCATACCTGTATGATAAAGAACTCTTAAGGATTCCTCAGGAGTTGCTCCATCAAACAATTTCATGATTTCAGGACCAGCTCTTTCTGGTGAAACCTTCTGCCTATATGCTTCATGGACTCTTGGATCGCTCATGCCCTGTAAGGTCTCAGGAGCTATCGTAGAGCCTTCGTAGCGGCTATGGAACCTCAGAACCCTAAGCATTCGCAAAGGATCATCCTCGAACGTCTGAGTAGAGTCTAATGGAGTCTTTAAGGTAAGACTCTTTATGTCTTCCAGTCCTCCAACATGATCCTCTATCTGTCCTGTTGCGATATTATAGAACATCGCATTGATAGTAAGGTCTCTTCTTTGAGCATCTTCTTCTGGTGTCCCAAATTTCATTTCTGGAATACGACTATCTGAAGCATAGTCTTCTGTTCTAAGATTGACAAAATCGATTTTAAATGGGCCAAACTGGATAGCTGTAGTTTCCAAATGCTTTGACGCATCTGCGTTTTGTTCTACAACATAGCTTTTCCCTATTCCTGAATTTTGATTTTGCTGAGCATATTGCTCTGCGTACTTTCTAAACTCTTGACCTGTCATTTTATCTAGTGCTATATCTATGTCATCGCTTTGAGTCCCTAGAATTCTATCCCTAACCCATCCGCCTGCGACTCTATATTGTTGTCCCAATCCAAACTGTTGATCAATTGCCAATATAGTTTGAAATACTTGTTGTTCATCTGCTGTTAATTCAAGTCTTGGCATTTCAGCTTGAGCTGTTTTAATCAACCTATCAGACGATGATGTTTTTACTATTTCATCCCAAAAGCCAGAATGCAACCAATATTCCGCTTGATATCTTGCAGGCTTTTTAACAAGCTTGCTGTCAGGATGTCTGTCCCACCTAATAGCTAAAGCTCTTTTCACAGCATCAAATTCATTTTTCGCGAAAACTTCTGTTACTATTTTCAAAGGAGGTAAAACGATCTTGAATTTTCTGGATTGTCCTTCAGTTTGAGCAACCTTCATTCTCTCCATACCTGGAGGGCTTATATCATTATGGACAGGAATAGATGGATCGATAGCTGAGACCATCTCTCTAACCTGCTTTTCTGGTCCTCTTCTACTTATCTTTATGCCAAGTATCCTGTCTGATATGTCCAATTTTCTGTCGTCAAGAATAATTGCTCCGCCGACAACATTGCAGTCTTCTATTCCCTTGGTATCTATGATGATAAAAGTTTTGTACGCTCCGACGATATTATAAGCTGCTTGAGGAGAAAAAAGAACAATAGAATTATCTTGATAGACAGTTCCGCCTTCTAATATTTCTCTTATTTGAATAGGATCAACTGGGAGAACAGCTTTGTCGTAAGATTTTGACAAAGAAAACAATGTCTCAAAAAAATGATTAGGGGCAGACATGCATGATCTCTCTATGCCTCTGTATGAAAATAAACCGCAAAGCGTGCGGTTTGCGTCTTCGTTTGTAAAACCTTCTCTTGACTTTAAGCTTCCTATTTTTGCAACTAAGCTAATAAGGTCATCAGTTTCTTTCATTTATCAGCCCTTCCTTTTGCGTCTACATCCGCAATCTTTTTTCTTTTTTGTTCCCTGAGAACTGGTCTTGCTTCCTGGAGGAGGCGGTTGGTTTGCTTTTGATTTCCCAAAATCGGAAACCTTATTTGTTCCTGAGCTTTTTCTTACTTTATTCATGATACGATTTTTTTGATTATTTATATTGCTCATAATTAAACTATGCCCTCCACATCTTTTTCAACAATTTCAAGTATCTGGACAAGAGCCATTCTAGCTTCTGCTGACTCAAGCACATCAAGTTGATTCTTGATTGCGGTCCTGAATCTCTCAAGGAATACCATAATAGGCTGCATGCCCTCTTTGTACTTCTCAAGAGTGTTTTCTATACTCGTAGCCTCTTTCATTAATTTAACAACTGCATCAGAGTTTTTTCTTAAGTCATCGGCATCTGTGTCTTTTGTATTTGCATTAAGCAAATGTATTTGTCTATCTATTAAAGAAAGATACCCTTCAAGTCTTTGTTCTTTTGTCTGGTATGTATTTAACCACCCTTTAAGATCATCTGCATAATCCTTCATTCTCATTTCAAGTAAAGGCTTCATGAAATGATTTTCTAAATGGTTCCTAACAGCATTAGGGGATATTTGCTCATTTCTTGCAGCCAGCATTTTGTATACAACAAATGAATTGCCACAAGCCATAAATTTTTCTTCAGCTTCATCTCTTAGGCTTGAATTGCATAATTTGCAATTTGATTTTCGAACAGGTTCAGCTTTTATGCTATCTGTAATCTTGAAAAGATTGTCAAGCTTAGAATCAATCGGTACTATTTGTTTTTCATCTTTTTGTTCATCTGACATATTTTTTTCTTAGAACCAACCTTTTTGTGGTCCCTTTCCCTTCTTGGCTCTTGTCCAATCTTCTCTTTGTCTCTTGAGGTTCTGCGACCTTCTTACTATTTCGTCCATACTAACCAAACAATAGTCGGAGAATTTAATAGGAGAATCAAGAGCAACACCGTCAGCTTGAGCTAATATCTCAATTACTTTCGGGTAAGAAGATAAAGTCTTTTCCGACATCGCCTGTTGAACAAGAACTCTTGCTCCTCTTTGAGTTTGAAATATCAACTTAGATGCATATGAAAGCATTGCAGCTATACCTTCTAGTTTTCGTATTTTTTCATTAAGCCTATTGCGATCACTAAAATCACTCATACTAAAATCTGCTTGCGCCTCTTTATACCAATTCATTCTTTCCACCCTTTGGATATTGTGATATTAAAATCGCTTGATGCATCCTGTAATTCATTATCAAATTGCCTCATAATAAGACCTACGACATCATCTCCCTCAACTGTTGGATAAATTATTTCATTTCCAGTAAACGCCCCTTTTGCCATCATTGAGTATTTTTGACTAAGGATGGAAAATTCAACTCGAAGAGATCCAGTTTTTCCGTAATAAAAGTTTTTTGCACATTTTACTTTTTTCTGAGTATTTGAAACAACTCTGTTTACACACATTTTTGTCATTTCAGATTTTACGGCTTCATGCAACTGATTTATTTCTTCATCTCTTTTGTCAGAAAATTGGAAAGATAGTATATCAGCAACAACAGGCGTTAGGTCTCCCAGATCCCCATCTTTAAATTGAACAGAAGCTTCTTTGACCATATTTGAATCATCGCTTGCTTGAGCTGGAGAATGAGAATTTGGGTTGTTTATTAAAAGAGAATCTCCCCAACTGCTTTTCCCAATTCTATGACCATCTCCTTGATGATTACTATTTGGTAATTGACCAATCATTGAGGATGGATCGATGTGATGCTCTTCCATTGCCTCTAAACCACCTACAGATGAATTCTTAGGTATTGGAGTTCCTGAGTTGAGGTTTGAAGCGAGAGACCCCAACATTCCTTCTAGAGATGTTGACTGCCTAACTTCGTCTCTTATATCTGAAGCTCTTTCTTTGTCTTCTTTATTCCTGCTCATATAATTCTCTCCGTTTTCTTTCCGCGATTAATAAAGCTTCTGCTCTATCAGAGTCTTTTTTTCGTTTAAATGAATCAGCCAAATCTGGATAAAGTTCTGTGATAAGATTTCTGGCCATGCTCTTTGCATCATCTTTGCCTGATTTCTTCTCTAATTCATACAATTTATTTGCTTCATCATATACTAATCTTTCCTGAACTGATGCCCTATTATAATCAGATTTTTTCATAGATTTAATAATATCAGGTTTAATTATACTTTTGAACAATTTATCTCCGTATTCCTTCTTCCAAGTTTGAGGAGTCACAAGTTCCGGTTCCCAGCCTAAAGCAGCAAAAATGCCTTCCCATATACCTACACCTCGACCAAAGTTAAACATGCTTGTTACACCTTGTCCCGGCATTGCGTGAACCTTTTCCATAACAATTGCTACTTTTCTTTTGGAATATTTGCTAAGAATCTTCCCCATAGCAATCTTATCATACTCGTTTTTCGTCTTCTGCTTAGCTTTCTTGTTCGGATTGTCAATCTTTATCGTTGGAACGTCAAAGACTTCTATATTATCGTTCTTTACGTCGATTATGCCTATTGCTCCACTAATTCCGGGATCAATTCCTATAATTACATCAGGTATTTTCATTAAGTTCTCCTATATACTTTTCGTACTTTTACGCCGAAAAACCTCGTGCAAAATGCCCTAATAGAGGGATGAATGACGATAATAAGTATATTGAACATATATGCCGCATAATAAAAATAGAACGGCAAGGGAAAAATAATGGACGACGACGATTTACCTAGTAATAGGTGTATTAACTGGATTAAACTTATTGCGTCAGAAATGATATCAACATCTCTTTTAGATGATGGATGGAAGGGCTCTACTTATGGAAACAATATTATCAGCGATCATTATGGGATCGATAGTAGTGACATGGGACATCGCAAGGATGTTCTTCCAAAGCTGGTGGATAACGAAACAAATGGCGAAGAAATCGCCTGAGTCAAAAGATGATTCTCTATATTGCTGCACAAAATGTTGCCCAAAATGCAACGAGAAAGAAAATTGAAATGAATAAGAAAACAAAAGCAACAATAGCAAATATTTCTCGATCCAAATCAAAAAACACAAAAAGACAAAGAAAACAAAGAAAAGATGAAGTTACATATTACTATCATCAATGGTGTTACAGTCGATCACTTCTCCCCAGTATGTATAGTATCGCTAAAAAAATACTAGATGTGGAACCAATGGGTGAAGGGTGCTTTAAATATTATATGGCAGAAAGATTATCCAATGACAACTAGAGCCGTTCACTGTAAAATAGACGAATTCGATATCTATATTGGAAGAGGTTCCATCTGGGGAAACCCCTTTTCCAGTAAAAAAGGAACAAAAGCAAAATTCATTGTTGAAGATAGAGAAACATCTATTGAATGTTATAGAGAGTGGTTGTTAACGCAACACTATTTATTGGCTCAAATATCTTCACTAAAAGGGAAAAGACTTGGGTGCTTTTGCAAACTACCTCACGATCCAAATAGACCCTGTCATGGGGACATTCTTGCTGAATTTGCAGAGAACCCTCCGCAAGGAATAAAAACCATCTACGATGGTTTAGAAGATTTATAAATTCCACCACTTAAGAGTTCTTTTGAATCCCTCTTCAAAATCAATTGATCCTGTATATCCAAGAGCCTCTTGTATCTTAGATATATCAGCTTGGGAATGATCAACATCTCCAGCCCTTGATGGCTTATAAACGAGAGTCGCATCGCCTTTAATTTCTTGAATAATATCCAAAATATCATTAAGAGATATTCTGTTGTTGCATCCAACATTAAAAGCTTCGCCCTTAAACGTTTTATCGCTTTTAGCCGCAAGAATATTGGCCTCTACAACATTATCTACATAGCAGAAGTCTCGGCTCTGAAGACCGTTTCCATCCAATCTTAAAGGCGTGTCATCTATAAGTGCCTGAAGCCATGCGGAAATGACGGTAGCGTATGCGCTGTCACCATACTGTCTAGGACCAAATACATTGAAATATCTCAAGCATACGCTATCAAAGCCATATAACCTATAGAACATGTGCAAATACTGTTCCCCTATAAGCTTCTGGAGGCCGTATGGAGACTGAGGGTTCATCGGTGTAGTCTCAGGCGTTGGCAACTGCTCTGCTCCCCCATAGACAGATGAGGAGGACGAGAAAATGAAACGGCGACAGTTTCCTGAAGCCGCCTCTATTAAGCTAACAAATTTGCCGACATTTTCATCGTTTGTTTTTGCTGGATTCTCTACAGAATACAAAACACGAGGGATTGCTGCCAAATGGAAGATGGTATCATATTCACCACCTTTTACTTTATCTAATATAGTTTGATCCGAATAATCTGAAATGAAAAACTGAACATTTGGGACTTCATCCTTCCATTCATGTAGTCTTGAATCATCCCAATCAACTACATCAACATCCCATCCTTCTTTGTCGCAAGCAATGGTTAAATTTGATCCTATGAATCCGCATCCGCCAGTTATTAATACTTTCATTATTATTCCTTGTTATTATCCATTATTTCAATGCGCAATAAATTATCGGCTATTCTGTTTAAAGCTCTTTAAGAGGATTGTTTTTAATATGCTCCATGTTTCTCTTAACATCCATAACATTCAAGGAAGTCAAGTCGTGTATTGCTTCCTCTATTTCCTCATCTGGAATATGTTTAAATTTGTCAACTTTGATTTTTGTTCTATTTTTAGATTTATCAATTACCCTCTTTTTTATTTCTTTTTCAGATTGAGCAATTTGCTTTTTTGTTAAATCTTTTTTATACGTTCTTTTTGACATATTAGTTTCCTATTATGCCCCCATCTTTATCATACAGTTTGATTTTTCCCATAGCATATTGTTTTCTTATATAGGAAAGATGTAAAATAACTTCACCATTTCCGGCTCCGCCTACAACTCTAACAAAAGTGGTTCCTGCATCCTTCTCAAGTCCTTGAACCAAAAATCTGCCTACATAGGATTCATTTTCAATAAAGAATGCATCTCCTGGTTTAAATGTAATCTTGTTGTTTCCGTGGCGATTTACCATTTCGCCGTTTGATAAAATGTTATCTCCTGAATTAATCTGATCTTTCATCTTCTTTTCTCCTTTTTAAGTATTTCGATGAATTCTTTTCAAATGCATACTTTACTGGTAATGTATCTTTATTTTCTCCGTTTTCTAACATTCCAATAAGAGCATTTCTTTCATCAGAGTCAAATTTCGGATTTTCGGTGAATATATAAATATAAAGATTACCTATTTCGCCTCTATCTGTTAAAATACCATGTCCTGGTATAGATATTGGGTCCATAGAAAAGGCAAAAGGCTCGATATTGATGCTATGAGGGCCTCTTGGGGTAGGAATCTCAAGTTTTCCTCCGCTAAACATTTTCGATATAGAAACAGGTATTTTCATATGTAAATCATAACCATTTAATGTAAATAGGCTATGCTTTTTAACCCTAAAGCGAACTTGAAGAGTCCCTTTGTTCCCATTTTTATCTTTCGCTCCCTCATTTTGAATGATTAATGTAACTCCGTCTGAAACGCCAGGTCTCATTGGAACATCGATGCTTCTTTTGCTTTTTACAGTGCGAGAGCCTTTACATTTTTCGCATTTGCTTGCAGGATCAGGCATTTCTCCAGCTCCAACGCAAGATGGACATACACTCTGTATTTCAACATGATTTGCCCCTAAATTTTGGACCTGACTAATATGTCCTGCCCCATTGCACATAGAACATGTATGTTTTTTAGCATCAGGCTTAAATCCTGAACCTTTACAGTCCATGCATGCGTCATTGCATTCAAAATCTATTTTTATGTTTTTTGAATCAACTATATCTTCTAAAGTCACAAAGACATTAACCAAAGTTGGGCGAGCTTGTTGTTGATCAGGTCCCCATGTTCTTCTGAAGAAGTCATGAAAACCACCTTGTGCTCCAGTTGGACCCCTTTGTTGCCTTCTTCCAACGCTACCAAATCTGTCATATTCTTGTCTTTTAGATGCATCAGAAAGAACTTCATATGCTTCTGCTACTTCTTTAAATTTAGCTTCTGCTACTTTATCATCCGGATTTTTATCAGGATGATATTTCATTGCTTTTTTTCTATATGATTTTTTTATTTGATCTTCAGATGCGTTTTTATCGACTTCAAGTATTTTGTAATAATCAGACATTTAGATTAATCTCCCATTGGATTATCTTCATCAAACCCATCGTACCCATCATCGTCATTCAGATCTTCTGGATTTCTTCCTGCCTGTCTATCAAAAAATTCAGCCATTATTCTTAACTTATCATCTATATCCATTACATCTCTAGTAAGATCCCATACTATCTGCATTGTCATGGCAACATCTTTTCTCTCTTTAAATGATAATGCTTTTGGAGCGTTAACAACATCTTGCCATGTGTCTTTTATTAGCTTTTCAAGTATATCAATAATCTCATCATTGCGTATGCCTTGATCGTCTAACGGTATTTCATTATTTTCATTCATTATAGTCTATACCCGTTTTCATCTTGTATGCTATCAATTTCACCTGGTTCATCATGGCCAGACATTTCTTTCATTGATAACAAAAGATTGTTTTTATATGATTCAGAAATAGTATCAAACTCTTCTGCTAGTTTTGATATTTCATCTATTTTTTCTTGATTTGGATCTAGTGCAAATTTTGAAACAAGATCATTCATTTTGCTCATGCAGTAAATAAGTTCTACTGATCGAAATGAAAATCTATTATATGAAGCAAATTTATGAAGCATAATTTTCCCTTAATTCTTTAAAACTGTTTAAAATAACATCTGCATCGCTGCGACTCAATATCCCGCAACCAAGCATAAGTATTGTATCGGCAATCAAAAGGGACTCATTGCCTGTTGCACCCCGAAGATAAGATAATCCTGTCGTCAATGCATTTATGAATACATAAATTTTACCCCTTGACCATTTATCAACTGACGGTTCTGATCCATACATTCCATCCATCGCTATAGATACTACTTGTTGGCTCCATACTGAAGCAGGTTTGCCCGCATTGGCTCCTGTCTTAACTATAGAGGGCTCATATGAGGCTCCTGTTCCAACGCCAGTCTTTGTCATCTTCCTCATAGATAATGCATTTTCAAGTATATCTGCTCTTGATTGCTTTGCGCTATACCCCTCTCTTATTAATAGTATAAGCCTGTATCTCCAAATAAGAGTTGTGATCATTTCTGTTACTGATTGATTAATTGGCTTATCACCAATTTGCATCTTAGATAGCAAATGCGTTACTTGTTCACAATCTTTTGCATCGAGAGCATTCATCATGTCCCATATAATAAATTCATCATACTGAAAAGTAATGTTTAAAATATGTTCTTTTGTTACTTCTGATCCTTCTGGCATAGAAAGGGATAAAGACAATAGAGCCATTTCTATTTTATCTGAATTGAAATCTCTGGAATTGGGAATCTTTCCGCAATACTCCGCAAGCATGCTATATATATCGCTATTAGCCCAAAGGTTATTTGCTTTCATTCTTTTCGCAACATACTGTCCAACTTCTCTTCCTGGAATAGCTGATTCAAATTCATAAAATTTAGCATATTTTTTAACTGCTCCAAATATAGCTTTTTCTTTTTTCTCAGACACGCCATTAAACACAAGGAAGCAGTTTTCCATAGTGCCTTCAAGTATTTTTTCAAGCCTTTTTATATACTTCTTTTTACTGTTAGCATTTTTTGTTGACGGTATTCCTGTAACGGAAATAAGTCTACCTTCGTTAAAACATCCTCCGCTTCTTATCTTTGACATAAGAAACTCGAAGTCTCTAGTTGAATCTATTACGACATACTCAAACGAAGAGAATCTTTCTCGTATACGCTGCATCATTGCAGTTCTACGATGGTATCCTCCGCTCAACCACGCTACATGTATTTTTTCTTCGGGCATAAAATAACCATTCTCTTTTCATTGAATGGCTATTGGTTAAAAATTAGAAATTTTCGTTTTGAGTTCCAATGAATATGGAATATCTTTCTTTGATCCCAGTAGCGGTGTTTATTCTCGCAAACTCTTTTGGATCTCCAACTTCCGGAGAGGCAAAGAATCGAAGCACGACAACCTTATTGTCTCCTCCTGAGAATTCCCATTGACAATAATCATCATCCGCTGAAGATTTGAATGCTTCGGCGATATAATTTGATTCCATCCTTATTATAAGATCATTTGGCATTGGGCCATCAATGTCTGAAATTTTTGCTTTCCTTCGAGATTTCATTGTTCTACCATCAGCTTCAACCAATATTTCTTTCTTATCAGTATTAAATGTCATGATCGCAAGATGGTAGTCATTGCTTTTTCTGAATTCATCATTACATGTAGCCAAAACGCCCTTAACGATTGCAGGCCAATCTCCAAGCCTTGTTACCATTTTGTAGCTATTGTCTCTTGTGAGGAACTTGTTCTCATCTGGCCAAGAAGTATTAGGTTCGTACTGAGGCATAGACATGATAAAGTCATCGGTCTTGATAACAAGATGACCGCTCAATGTATACAGATCTATCGTTTCATCTTGTATTTTTGAAACAACCTTCAATAACATTGCAGATTGCTCTCCTGGTATTAAGACATTTTTCTTACCCTTAGTTACATTAGTAAGGCCAGTTCCCTCGTAATCGATTACAGCAAATCTGCCGCCTGATCCAGCAGCAAACCTTAGTTCATCTTTGTCTGCTCTTATGATCCAGTATTTGTACTCTGGTCTGAAGTCCTCATAACCATTGGCAAAAGTCAACCTTTTTGATGCCATAGCATAAATGCCTCTATTGATTGTAAATGGATCAGAGGCTTCCATTTCATCCATAACTATCTTCGGGAACCCTACAGATCCAGGAAGAGTTTGGAGCGACTGGTAAACCTCTAAATCTGATGAATTTGAAAATCTAAGTTCTTTACTTTCATCATCGTCTGAGGAGTTGCTGGAAATGATTTCAGCTTCAACAGTGTCTCCATCTCCAAATGAACCAATAACCTCTTCTAGCTCTTTCGCTCTTATGGTAATCGATCCGCCTTCAATAAATTCATATTGAAGATCTGGGTAAGTATCAAGATTTACTTCGCCGATAAGCTGGACTCGACCATTATCAATTATTGATACGATTTTTTCCTTTTCCGCGATAAAAGTAACTCTTCCTGCATTCTCATAATCTTTTATACCATTAGTTGTAGCAACGGCAAAAATCGGTTCCATCGCCTTCTTCAACTCTTTTACTCGAACTCTAAACTTCATCTAATTCTCCTTTGCATCATCTTGTTCGTTTGGCAGTTGCCATACATTAATATCGTTCTATTTCGATATTTTTCTAGCTAATACACTCTAATCTTCTTTATTTCCATTAGATTGTTCGTAATTAGCTAAGATTATCTTGGCTTTGTGTTTTATTCTGGAGAGAGCATTATCGACTCCCTTTACTTTCACTTTTACCTTCACTCTTTTTTCATTTATCTTTTCAGCAATCTCTTCATAAGAATATTTTTTTGCATAAAGCATAAAAACTTCTTTCTCAAATGGAGATAGATTTTTAACAAGCTTGGTTATCAGGTCAACATAATATTCTTTTTCAAGTATCTGATCAACAATGGGTTCATCTTCTGATGATATTATATTGATTAATGATAATTCGTCATCGCCTCCGCTACTGTGGCTCTGATAACTAAACGAAAGGCTTGAATTCAATACTCTTTTCTTGTTCTGATAGCTAGCTTTATATTCTGTCGAAAGGTGCCTTCTTATGCACAATATTGAAAACCTGTCAAATGGAGGCCATCCAATACCGTTTCCTCTTTCCGCATTATAATCTTTTATTGCTTTATATCTCAACGCGTATAAAGACTCTTGCATAATATCTAAAGAATCTAATCCTGCGATATTAAATCTATTTACTAATTTTTGTATTCTGGGCTTTAGCCTATTTACTATTTCTTCAAATGCTGCGTCTATTTCTGTTTGCTTTTTTGAATTTCTAATTGTATTAATTAGAAAATCACATCGCTGAGCCTCTTGTTCTTCTATTGAAAGAACTGGCACTTTTTTCTTCTTCTTTACCGTCTTCTTTGTTGCTTTCTTTTTTACAACCTTAGACTTTTTCGCACCAGCCTTTTTGGGCTGAGCCATATTTGCTTATTTCCTTAAGACTTTTGCGCTGTTGACTTATGCTCATGAGACCTCATGATTGCTTTGACAACAAAAGATTCAAACATTACTTGAGGATTCAAATTCAGATTAATGCCTTTATTGGCATCTCCCAAATATGTAATCATTTCTAATAACAATAGAGTCTTATTTGATCCTGGCATTAAACCTAATTGATGAACGTATCTTTTCACTTCATCGTCTGTCAGGTAAAGTAGGCCTTTTGTGGATGCGCATGTTTTAATTATCATCAAGTTACGCAAATGACCAACAAAGCCATCTAGAACCTCTCCGACATCGCGACCATCTACTATCATAGCATCAATGATACGCATTGCTTCTCCTGCGTCGGGCTTAATTATAGCATCGACCAAATCAAAGTAATGGCTTTCATCTATTGTTGCAAGTCCATTTTTTGCAATCTCTGATGTAATCTCTTCTCCGCCAGAAAATGTAACAAGCATTTCTAGGTTTTGAAGAGCATTTCTTAGTGATCCTTTTGATTTTCTAGCTGCAATCTTTAAGGCTTTTTCTTCAAACTTAAGATCTTCTTGTTGAGCTACATCTCTTAAGTGTTGAAAGATAAGGTTCCAGGCTATTTTATTGAATCGAAGAGGAAGACATCTACTGTGTATGGTGTCCTTCAGCTTATCTGCATCTGTTGTGCATAAAACGAATATAACATTCGGCGGAGGCTCTTCGATCATCTTTAGAGCGGCTTCAGCGGCGGCTCCGGTCAATCTATGGGCCTCATCAATAATAACGAATTTCTTGCGACATTCGATTGGATTATATTGAATGGATTGCTTTAAATCACGAATATCATCAATGCTTCTTGTTGCTGCAGCATCAAGCTCAATAACATCTGGATGCTTTCCTGTGAATATTTTTTTAATGATATCCGATTCGAGATCAGGCTCAAGAGATGCTCCATCCGGATTATTTACAGATGCAGCAAATATTCTTGCTGAACTTGTTTTTCCGCAACCAAATTTACCTGCAAATATATATGCATGATGATATTTGTTATTTTTAATAGAATTAGTTAATACCTGTTTAACATGATCTTGTCCAACAAGATTTGCTATTTTCTTAGGTCGGTATTTTAATGCTAATGAATCCTTACTCATTCGTCAATTCTCCTAAAGCCATTTCCAATACAGCCAATTTTTCCGAATAATCTTCTCTACCTTGCAAAAATACTTTAGCATGAACGACTAACCACTCAAGGGTAAGTCTTCTGCAATCTTCAATACTTGAATCCTCAGGTATTACTAATACCCTATCTCCGTATTGCTCCCAATCCCAATCATCTAGTGCTGTTTCGCTCGAATGCGAATCGCCTTCGCTAACATCTCTCATTAAGCGAATTATCAAACCATCTTGTTCAATCCAAGGATTTAGCTCTGATGGAAATCTCATATCAGGAACAAATGCAACATCTACCCCTGATTTTTCAATTGATCTAAAACAGGAGTTTACCCATATTTTATCATCAAAATAACTACGCATAATATCAGTGCCAAAAACTTGCATAATTTCCCTGTTCGTCATTGGACCGCTTCTAGGATCAATGGAATCATTAAGAGCATTTGATCTTCGGATCTCATAAGGGAAATTATCCCACAAATATTCTGTTAACTCGTTTTTCTGTTCATTAGTTCCATATAAACCTTCATGCTTAAGACCGAGTCCAACTATTAAAAACTTTTTCAATTCGTCAGCAAAGCTAAACGATTCAACAGTTCCAGAAGAACTAAATAACGGATCCAGAAAATCAACTAAAGTATCTTTTCCGCTTTGTTTTTTGCCTGAAACTGCAATCGTAAAATACATTTACACCACCCTTATGAAGAATTCTGTTTTTCCCTCAAGAAGCTCATGATCAAGACTGTCTACTATTACATTCTTGACTGTTGACAAGTGGTGACTTTCGCCCTCATTGTCCCCAAGGAATATTCGAACAGCTTTACCTGCGACTACTTCTTTTGAATAGCCAGGATTCCCTTTTACTAGCATTCTTGGACGACCATCGGTTGTATTTCCTGAATACACATAGCTATCAAGACTGTTTCCATTTTCATCTACAATGTCTACGGAATAAGCTTCAATTGATTTGAATTTATCCTCAGTTGTTAATGCATTTGAAAAATTTAAATCAGTTACCTGTTCTTTCATAAACTTAGTTGCCGCTTCAATCGTCGGCAAAGTATTAAGAATGGCTGTTTGGCCGTATTCATCTGTTGACATTACTTGAAATTTCATGTTATTCTCCTTTTGTTTTGTTTACTTTCTAACCCAGTCTACATCTGAATTAAGTAGATCAGGGATATCTGGATTTGTCATGTAGTCAACTCCGAGAGTTCTAACCATGACTGCGTATTCTTTTAAGTCTCTTGCGTTTAATTTACCTTGACCATCTGATGAGATAGCATTAAGTGCATCCGCAACCATCGCCACTCGATGCTTTTCGCCCATAGCTTCATAACTATTTAAGAATACCTTAATGACATAATCTTTGTTACACATTATGCTCAACGGCGGCTTAACGCTCATCATTTCCCAAATTGGTTTTGATTCGTCTTTTCTATCTTTATTTGTTACAGCGAATGCTGTAATGCGGCTTAGCTCAATACCGCCAAACATTTCTGGATACCTATCAATCAGTTGATCGGCAAATTGTATTATTTCTGGTAATTCTTGAAAATCTGGTGCAATCTGTGGCATCTTAAAACTCCCTATTTCTTTCTATGATTTCACTAAGTGAATTAAATTTAAATGGTATTTCTGAATCGTTTTCAGCGTCAGACGGAACGCCAAACTTATATACACTATCGGCCTCAATATCAACCAACTCTATTACAACACCATTATCTGTTCTACTTATTTTTAAAAGAACAGATTCTTCAGTGTTTGCAAAAAAAGTGCCTGCTTTTAGCCCTCTTATTTCACCCTTGCTCAAAACAATCTCCCTTGATCTACTATAAAATCATGAAGTTCATCTTCGGTTAAAGATGATAAATGATTAAAAGTTATTTCTTCTTTGTATATTCTATCTATAATTGATTGAAGATCTTCTTTGTGAAATTTTGCCATTAAAGAAGCAGTCAATTTTTCATCGCATATTTGCAAAAATTTCCTAATAATATTCTCTTCCCTAGCATCTTTTGGGGACCAGCTTCTTTTACGTTTATTTGCAGACGGATTATTTGGCACTTTTCTTTCCCTTCTTTTTAAAGACTCTCTTCTTCTTTATTATCGGATCGCCAGCAGCATCTCTCATACCCCGACACTTAGGGTATTTTGAACATCCTGTAAAAGACCCATATTTACTTGTTCTCTCTATCATTTTCTCCCCGCATAAATGACATGGATCTTTTCCGTAAACCTTTGGCTTCGGCGGCTCTTTCTCTTTTGGCTCCCCGCTTTCCCCTACATTGGCGGTATATCCACACCCCTTTCTATCTTCGCAAGAGAAAAATGACCCAAATCTACCATGCTTCATCTGCAATGGCTTCTTGCAATCTGGGCAATTAAATTTAGTTATTTGACCTTGATCTTTTATCAGTTTACCGGCATCGATATCCTTAAGAAGTCTTACATAGAATTTATGCAAAACATCTTCTTTCGTCTCTTTCGACTCAGCAATAAGATCTAAGTCAGACTCCATCGTTGAAGTAAACTGCAAATCAATGAAACAGAAATTTGCTTTTTTCAAAAATTCAATAACACCTATACCTAAATCTGTTGCCTGGAATGATTTTGCTTTCATTTCGATGTAGCTGCGAGCCTTCAGGGTCTTTGTAATCGATTCAAAAGTAGATGGTCTTCCGATGCCCTCTTTCTCCAAAGTCTTCACAAAGGAAGCTGAGGAGTATCTCGGAGGAGGCTGAGTAAACTTCTGATCAGAAGTTATGTCAATAGAGTCAAATTTATCTCCAACTGACATTGATGGAAGCAAAACATCGGACCCGCCGCCGTATGACCAAACTTTTCGCCAACCATCGAATAATTGCCTAGACCCTCTTGTCTCAAATGTGTATTCTTTTATTTCAAACTGAGCAACTATTCTTTCGTATTGAGCATCTTCCATTTGGCTTGATACTGATCTTTGCCAAATCATTTCGTACAATCTTCTTTGATCAGAATCTGCTCCTGCTCCAAGCTTTGTAACATCAGTTGGTCTTATCGCTTCATGGCCCTCTTGAGCATTTTTTGCTGTATTCTTAAAGTAGTTCGGACTCGCTGTTTGATAATTGGATGGAAAAGTTGCTTTAACATAATCCCTTATATCTTTCATGCCTTCTTTAGACAATGAAACAGAGTCTGTTCTGTGATAAGTTATATCTCCGCTTTCATATAGTTTTTGTGCAGCGAACATGCATTTGCTTTGAGACATACCAAGAAATGTTGATGAGGCTTGCTGTAGTGTCGATGTGGTAAAAGAGGCATTTGGTCTACTGTTTTGTTTCTTTATCTGATGCTTACTGCATGTCAGTATTTTCCCTTTTACAGCCTTAACGATTTTGTCTGCTGATTTTTTATCCTTAATGGTCATCTTATCTGGATCAATTAGATTTCCCCAAAATTTATCTTTCGCGGAAGATAGTAATTCTGTTTTTATTTCCCAATATTCTTCGGGCTTAAACTTTTGGATTTCCTGTTCTCGTTCAGCAAGTAAACGCAAAGCGGCGGACTGAACTCTTCCCACAGAAGTCCCTCCAGTTGCGCTCTTTGTAAGGTACGAACATTTGTACCCTACGATTCTATCAAGCATTCTTCTGGTTTCATAACTCTTTACCATATCAATATCTATTGTTGATGCGCTTTTTATGGCCTTAAGTATTGAGACTTTTGTCAGAGTGTTCGTAGAGGCGCGACAAGTCTTTACTGATTTAGGTAAATGATTTGCAATATGCCAGGCGATAGCCTCTCCCTCACGGTCAGGGTCAGTCATCAAATATGTCATTTGGTATTTTTTGGCTTCTGAAACAAGATCAGACACTATGTTTTTTTTATCATCCATAACTTTATAGTTTGGAGTGAACTCATATATACCCTTATCGTCTTGTTTTATCTTGATGTTGATCCCCTTTGATGGGAGATCAATGCAATGACCGTAAGTCGCAAGGACTTTGTAGTCTTTTCCTAAAGCCGATGTAAACTTTTTGATCTTACCAGGGCCTTCTATTATTACTAAATATTTACTCATTATCTAAACCTAAAAAAGTTCTGAATCTTCCAAAATCTATTAGTTACATTATACATTTTTTGCTCCCTTTTCGTTTCGGTTATGCAATCCTATCGGCACTAAAAGAGGGGCATAGCCATAAAGCCACGCCCCTCTATACTTCATTTAAGAAAATTATCAAGCCATTGTGATAGGCAAATCTTGAAGGCTTCTGGATGTCGTTGATTGCAAGTAGCTTGTTTTGCCATTTACTATTCGAACTCCGGAAAGCTGTCCCCTTTTTGCCAATGTTACTGCTTGACTGCGTGTCACTCGCTTATTGCCAGTAATTACATATCCAACAGTGTGACGTTTCGTGTTTAATACTCTTCTGTTTATTCTTGATTTTGCTGTAGCCATGTCTTTCTCCTTTTATTGTGTGTTACGGCTTTTACTACTTCTACTTTATAAATTATCGATACTTTTCTTTCGCTATCGCATATTCATCTCTCGTCTGACCCAATCCCGTATATCCGCTTGCTCTGCCTGCTATGTCGCACCATGCCCTCAAAACTGACATTGGTTCATGCTGTTCCCCATCGTACAACAATGGATCAGTAAGAACCCATGATCTAGCAGACATGATTCCATTAATCTGTAATCGGCGATATGCTGTCTCTAATATATAGGGCGGAACATCAATCTCTTTTGACAAATCATGCAATTTGCCTTTTGTTCCCCGAATAAACGCTAGAACGATTGCAACTCCGAATGCTCCATCTTTATCGTCCGCTGAACGAAATCCTGCATTCCAGTCATCTCCGCATACATATCTTACTATATCTTCGTATTCAGGTCTCATTTAGTTGCCTTTCAGTGCCGCTGTTTCTTCTGCTGTCGGAATATAAATTTCTGGTTCTGCTGCTTTTGCCATTTCTTCCTGCTGCTGCCTTTTCAGGTCTTCAACAAAATTGTTGAGTTCACTTGGATACATACTTATTGCTTCCTCAGGACTGGTTGCTTCAATTGGGAAACGAAGCTCATTTGGAATAGCTGCTATTGGTTGACCATCTGGTCCAGGAATTGATGACATAATCGTTGCAACTCCTGCATATATAGACAAGGGCTCTGTTATGCTTTGCTCTGTCGCAACTTCTGCTGTAATGGCCTCATTTGTCTCAGAATTGAATAAAATCATTACTTCAAGTCTTTCGCCTCTTGGCCCCATATAATTTTCAACTTTACGAATCATTTTTTGCTGCATCCTTTCTTTTTATCATGCATATTAACCTTTTCGGAATACCAGCCCAGCTTACCTCGGCATACACTCAAAAACATTGACCTTCTTCAAGCAATTCATCCAAATAGTCATCATCGTCGTCTTCAAAAGAGAAGCACTCATCAGGAATTCCTCTTTCTGGTGGAACCCCTAAGTAAAATCTTACACCCTTGCGTAATTCTTTTTTTGTGAATGGTATGTTTGTGTCTTTTATGAGAGTTTCTATCGTTAAGCTCTCTGAATGGTTGGCAACAAATGATAATTTTTCTCTTGCTATTTGAACATAATTTAATATAGAGTAAATATCTTCTATTCCTACTATTTTAGAAACACTTTCTGGCAACGTTACTGGTTCATCTCTTCTTCGCCTTGGCATATTATTGTACTCCTCGATAAAACAATAAGCCCACTACACCAGTAATCGACATCGAAGGTACAAATTCATATTATATTCACGCAAACATTATTATTAACTATCGTTATCTTTTCTAGTTTTTCTCAACTTGCCAATTCTTTCATTTGATAACAATATTTCTTCAATAAGTTTTGCGTCATATCCCAGGTTCTTGGCATAACTAGCAATTGCTGAAACATCTTTCGGGAAGCATTTTCCTCCAAAAGGACGTTCGCTTTCCTGGAAGACTGAAGTATGCATAGGATTAATTCTTGGATCCAGGAGCCATGCTTCTCTAAATTTGTAATAATCTACGCCCATTCTTTCGCATAGTTCATTAATTTCGTAGCAAAAAGTCACTTTCATTGCATAAAATGTGTTTTCTACATACTTTGTCAGTTCTGCAGTAAGAGCATCTGTTTGATGATAAGTCTTAGTTGGTCCAACAACTTTCATGAAAAATTGAACGCATTTCTCTGTGTCCTTTGGATCACCGCCAAAGATGAACCATGGAGTTTCTTTAATGTCAGTATCAAATGCATATGGAGACCAATATGTTGATTCTCCACAGAATTCTGGAGAAAATATAATTCTCTTTCCAGTTTCTTCTTTGAGTTTATCAGTAGTGCCTGGCTCTATGGTTGATTTAATCAAAAATAAAGGGCAATCTATGTCTCTAATCGCCTTTTCAACCAAACTTGTATCGCAAGTTCCATCATCGCTTCTCGGTGTGGGCAGGCAAATAACAGCCAAGTCGCATCCGTCAGCATGTTTATAGTCAGGAGAGTATGTTATGTTTTCAGCATACTTCATCGTCTCGCCATTCTTTGGGTCTATAACTACCAGTTCATAATGATCAGCAAAAAAACTTTTCATAGCTGTTCCAACATAACCTTCACCTATAATTGCAATCTTCATTTTATGCTCCTAAATGAACTATTTTGTAATAAGACTTATTATCGGCTATTCGCATATTCTCGTATACGATTAGCTGATATTTTAAGACTCAAATTATTGTCATAATATTTTTTTGGATTTAGCTCATGATAGTGATCGTTCATCCATTTACATTTTTCTGCAAAATTACTTTTATTCGCAAAAATACCCGTCTCTTTATTTATATATTTTTCATGCCAAAATGTCGTTTCGTCAAATATTAAAAGCGGGCAGTTGCATGCTAGAGCTTCTGGTATGACTCTTGGACATGAATCAAAGTTTCCTCGGCACCAAACAATAGCAAATTTAACCTCTGAATACATTCTTACAACGTCTTTTCTTGGAACCCATCCTTTAAAATCAATATTTGGAAATCTATTCTTTGTCTTCCCTTTAACAATTCCAAGCTGAGTCATTTTCATGTCAGAAGGAAAATTATTTAAGACAAATTCATGCCCTTTAATTCCCTTTGAATGCTCGTTTGCACAAAATATGGCATCTGATTTAATTACACCTTTTTGAGGCTTAAAAATATTATCTGAAGCAGGTTTTACTAGCAATTCTATTCTTGACTTGGGGAATTCTTTTGCCGCTTTTTTCTTTTGCGTTTCCGTATCAACAAGTATTAAATCATATGACTTAAATCCTGATTGAGGAAGAAAACGCCTTCCTGCTCCATAATATATTTTGAAAGCTTTAGGATATTTTTTCAGAACAACGTCGTACTGTTTAAATCCGCCTCTTGCGAAAATAACATCTGGTTCTAATATTGGCTTAGCTTTACCAAAATCAGGAACCCATCTTTCAATGAATTTTTCAGAATACCGCATTTCTCTTTTTCCATTCCAATACCACAATTCTCCATTATCATTGTCTGATAACATATTGTAAGCAAGCTGAGTCCAAACATCGTCACATTCATTTATATCATTGAACATGATTTGTTTTGGATCTCTATCCTGTGGTACTTGGCCTCTGAGAAAAAGTAAATTCATTCATCTCTCTCTAAAATGTTTTCTAATGATCGAATTTTCTTCAAAATGTTTTCATTAATATTATTCAACAAGCTGCTATCGAGCCTTTCTTTCATGCTAATGAAATCTTTATGCGAAAAAACATAATGACCGGATACTAAAACAATCGACAACCTATTGCTATCTGGATCAAAACCTTTAGGGAACCATTTGACCCACTTCATAGACTCTTTACATAACCTGAAAAATAGATTGAAATCTTCTGAATCCGTTCCTATCATATCAATTACTGTTTGAGTTTCTATTCTTCCGAATTCAGGGGCTATATTAATAGCATACAGCCCTTCTGAAAACTTTTTGGCAATAAGGTCTTCAGATATGTAATCACCGTTATGCTCTTTACTTAAAAGATCATACTCATTGCAAACTTCAATCATTTCAAGCAATCGCTCTTCATCATATTCACCTATATTAGAATCCATTGAAAGCTTCGTGCCTGACTGTATTACGGCGAATACAACCTTGTCCCATATCTCAGATGAAACCCTGTTCTTTACAATGCCAAGAAATTCGCTCAATTCGCTTGGTGAGTATTTTCGAATGGCCTCTTCCGTTCCTATTTCATATTCGCAATCTTCATTTATCTCAAAACAATACTCCATTATAGATGAAGTGCAATCAGCGGCGGCTTTTATTTCTTTATGTTTAAACCATGGGTCAATATGAATCATATCGAAATGAACGCAATCAGCTCGGAATGATTCAAGCCCATCATCAGATTCATACCCTTGATTAGGACCGCCATGATCTCTGCATATAAAAGTATTGCTGCTCTCCTTGACATACTCGGAGAATTGCTTGGTTGTCCAACCGTTAACATATCCTCCAGAAAATTCAACTTGTCTCCTAGATGGGATCAAGGCTATATTGGCTTCCCCTGATCCATTGGCTTCAATAACTGAATCAACTATGTTTTTGCTCATTGGACCTATGTATATTCTTGGCCTAAAATTCATATCCAAACTCCTTTATATCTCTTTCGAAATACTTACTAACCCAGTCTATGCTTTTATCGTTATAGTATTCTGAGTAGTGTTTTCTATTTGTTTTGTTCATATAAGGAAGTTCATAATTGGGTATTCCAACTTCTCCGCAAAATGATTTAAAATCTTCATTTATATTTTCAAACCTAAGAATGTGATCTACCGCTATTTTATTATTTGGCATATCTATCCATTCTAGTTGAGGTATTTTCGTTAAAGATCTTCCCTTCAGGCTTTTTACTTTAAATACTCCATGAAACTTAGTTGTCAACCAAATATTGAAATCTAACCCAATAATATCTTTGTTAGGAATAAAATATCCCTTTGGCCCTATCCTGGAATTTGTTTTTATCTCTGTGCAAAATTTATACAATGAAACCATTCTATCCCAAGGATTTCTTACTACAGTAAATGTCTTGTAGTCTCTTATTTCTTTGGGCATTCCATCTTTTATAATAGAATGGCCTTGACCTACTTGTCTAAAATTCTCATCATTTTCAGATAAGCATTTTCTTAAGCTTGTCCCTGCGCTTTTGGGGATATGAATAAACGTTATTTTGTATTTATCTGAGACGAACATGTTATCCTAGTATTTTTTCAAAAAAAGATTTGTATCTTAATGCTACATTAGCAATGTGTATTTCACTATTAACGGCTGTTGTTGGGTTGTCTAAATAGTAAATTAAAGAATCCGCAACTTCTTGGGCATTGGATATTCCCTTTGGAACAACCGGGCTTTTCCAATTGTAAATCGGGTCTATGTTACAAGACATTCCGCAATTTTTAATTCCCCCAAGAAGCTCATGGCTTCCCCCTTGATTTCCAACGACGCATGGTGTTCCTGCATTTATGCACTCAACAACGGTATTAGGACAAGCGTCTGTCCATGATAGGAGGCATTGGACATCGCACATTTTGTAATAACTTCCTAGAGTAACAGGATCTACTTTTCCTAAATATTTTATATTAGGATGCTTTACTTTGTAATCAACATCTTGTCCAATAACAATAAGGCCAACATCTTGTCTGTCTATCAAATCGAGGAATATTCGAGTTGTTTCTTTTAACCTTTTCAGCCTTCTCCACTTGGCTACTGTTATTATGTTCTTTTCAAAAACTTTAGCTGCCGGTTGGATATTGTTATAGAATTCAGGATCTGCACCATTGAAAATAACTTCCTCTATGCAGCAGCCTCTTGTTTTTACTTTTATTCTTTTTTTGATATGAAACAATGTTGCTTTTTTTGCATATTCGCTCTGATAAACAACCCCATCCACTATAGATAATGCTTTTCCTATCCTTTTGGCCGTCTTCATGTCTGGAGTATTAGTTCCATCGATTCTAACTACTTGCTTGGCTTTCCTGTTTCTCATTTTTTCAACATGAATAAGATTTAATTCAATGTCTATTTTTGATTCATTCTCAGTTACTATTTTTATATCATCGTATTTCTCGAATTCCACCATAAGCCTACGGAGAAACTGAACTTTGCCAGTTGTTCCGCCAATAGTTCCAGATGGAAATAGTACCTTCATTATACGATAACTTTCATAGACTTGCTTACTGCTTTTCTTGGGCTAGTAAGTGTGATGAATTCTACTTCTCTATTATGAAGCTTAGCCCATTCATCAAATGCGACTGATTCATTTGGTTGGCCTTGACAGAACCAGTCATCAAAATGGATAACTGTTCCAGGCACAATATAGTCATTCAAACTTTCTAGTATCAATGTGGCTGAACTAATAAGATCGCTATCAATATGCAAAAAAGCTATTGGAGCAGGGTCTTTTAAGTAATCATGAATAGTATCTTCGAACCATCCTTTATGGAATGTAACATTATCAACATCAGGGATAGCTCCTTTTACAGAAAAGAATCCAGCCTTCAAATCTCCTTGAGGCCAATATTCTGGCAAGCCCTCGAAAGAATCAAAGGCAAACATTTCGTAAGACTTATCAAGAGTTTTTCTGATGAATCTACATGTTTTGCCTGTATAGACTCCGAATTCAAGAACATGAGAGAATTCTTTTGAAACATGCTTCAATGAACATTGAAGATTTTCCGTTCTAGATGTTAGCTTTTTCTTTTTTGGCATTATTAATGCTCCTCTGTAAATGATATTGTCCAAAATAATGTAAAAATATACCCAATGGCCCTTCGTGTAAGGCGCACATGTTTAGCCATATTATAGAAGTTAATATGCTTATCTTCTGAAGGTCAAACCCCTCTTTTAACGAGAACTCATCAAAAGCCTCTTTGCATAACACCATCTTATAATTACAAAGAATGTCGCACTCTACATTCTCTCCATTTAAATCTGCATTAAATAGGTTTCGACTAATTATATCATGATTTACAACAAGGTTATGATTAAATTTAGCAAGATCATAATATTTATCTCCGGAATCGACATTCCCACCAAAATCATGTCGCCAATCAATTAATACAAAACTGTCTTCTGTTTTTATTATATTGTCAGGTATGAAATCTCCATGAAACCTAAACGGTAAACCATCGCAAAGATAATCGGGGTCTATTGAGGAAAGCAAATCTGATACTTTATCGCATTTCAGTCCATTTATAGTCAATTCTCGATCTTCTAAATCTGTGCTTTTATAAAATGACTCAAGCCTTTTTTCTGTTTTGTTGAAGTAGAAATTATAACAATCTTGATAATACTCATCGTATTTTTCCAATGGAGACCAAATATTTTTGCTCCATTCTAAGAAATGTTTAATATTGTTTTCATCTATTACCCTAGAATAGAGATCGCCAGGAGAATAGTCGTATTTGTAAAAATTATCTCTTTGACCTGTTATCTCAGGAACAAACTCAGATAGAATTCCAGCTCTTTTTACTCTATTCTCGATTATTGTAGAATCATAGAAAAACTTTACAACAGATCCATCAATAAAAAAGATGGACTCCTCCAGCTTATCAAGAAGGTGGAACTTATCATATATGGACTCTCTTGCAATCCTTAAGCTATCAACATTCCCCACATCTAACCATGAATCAAACTTAACGCCTTCAAAATCATGACCACTGTTTATCATCTTTTGAATCATGTTACAGTCAGATAGTTCTGTTGACACTTCCGAATCTAATGCCAAAAACAGTTCTTCCCAAAACTCTTTGTAATCATTTATTCCGGCAATGCCCATATATGCCATATCATAATCTATTTCGCCCTTGTTATTTATTCTTCGAACCTTATCGCCGTCAAGCATAAGCGTTCGATACTGGGAGCTATTGTCTAAAAACTTGCCCGCAAGCCAATTCTTTGTCGGTTCCAATATCTTATCTGTAGTTATTGTATCGCAAGCATGGAATATAAAAGGACATTGCAATTCTTTGCTCGCCTTGGACATCGAATAAGCAAGGCTGCTTCCTTCTCCCTCGTATTTGTCAATCCATACAAAATTAAATTTTCGGTTAGGATAAGATAGCTCTATGAAATCTTTTACCTGATTACCAAAATGGCCAAGAGTAACAACTATCTCGATTTCTTCTGGATAGGACTCAATAGCATATGATATTGATGGTTTCTTACCAACCCTTACTAAGCTCTTGTTAGTAAAATCAGTCATATTGCCTAATCGAGAACCAAGGCCGCTAGTTGTAATTAGAACCTTATACTCTGTCATAATCGTCTTCAACTCTCACAACATCATCCAGTTCAGGCGTTGAACATTCAATATAGAAACTATCTTCGATACCTTCCATTCTATGCGTTTCTCCCGTAAGGATCACATAGGTGTCTCCGGCTTCAAGCTCAAGAGTCTTATCCTCAACAATCAATCTTAATTTCCCGGAAAGGACATAAATCGTTTCATGCTTTATTTCGTGATATTGCAAACTACATCTGCAATCTTTTTTCATAAAAAGCTTTTTGACTACATATTTATCATTATGCTCTATGAGTTCTTCATGACCCCATGGTTTTTCTATCTTATTTTTCATAGTTTTGTTCCAATCAAACCTTTGTTTCTAAGTAAGTTAACTGCAAAAGCGGTATCGTCTTTGCTTTCAGGCTTTCTGTCATTTATGAGAACCCGATGGCCTCCGCCAACACCCATTACCAACTGATCATAAAATATGCCTGCATTTGCAAGCTGTTCCTCAGTATGTTTTCTAACGCCTTCTCTCCGACCAGTTAGCAATATGATATTATATCCTTTTCTGTCCCAATCGGTAAATGCCTCTTTTGCGCCTTCAAGTAATTTTCCGTCTCCAAGATGCTGCTCTGTTATTTGTCCAGGATGGTCAAATATTACTCCATCTATATCGCAAACAATAGTTTTTGGTCTACTTTCCATAAGTCTTTCCTTATTTTAAATGATGCTCTTTTAAGACTGACCATCGATATAATTCGTAATCAAAATGTCTCCATAGTACATATTTTATATCGGAAATTTTCATAAAAGTCATCAGATATTCCCAAGAGCCCTTATGTGGAGAAATATGATATTTATCCATGCTATCATATAACTCCGAAAATTTATTCATATAATCTGAATTAGAAAAAAACCAAAGGTCAGCAAGTCTCTTTCCCCTGGTTACAGATAGGTTCTCAGTTTTACTTACCCAATATTTTCCCTTTATTACATCTGCATTCCAGTTTGCAGCATAAAAATTGGATGGATCATAATCCTCAAAATTAATATCCTTAAAAAACATTGTATCAAATCTAGTGACCATTACTATGTCATATTTCTCTCCAGATTCGTTTTCTTTTTTTCTAACAAGATCTAGAACCTGCTTATTGCTGTACCAGCGACTGCTGGCTCTCCAGTATTTATCCCTATCTTTGGGTTTCATTTTGCTTACATCAAAATCTATCTGTTCTTGGAATATGGCATCTTTGGGCTCATATATTTCTGTTAGTTCTTTTTCTAACTCATGAGACCATGTGTGCATAAATACATCAACGTCATTATTGTTAATAATATGCTTCTTATAATGCTCAGCACATAATTCGTAATCTATATAACCGCCTTTTCCATTTTTGCCCTTGTTCCCGCCAACAATCCCAAAAAAGCATAATGCCACTTTCATTACTTTTTCTCCCAAAGCTGATGTATATGCTTTTTGATCTTAGGTATATCAGCAGTCTTATCTCCCATAACCAAGCTGTACCCATTGCTTAATAGATGAGCGTTTATCTCTTTCTTCTTACTTGTCATGTCTGGAGTTAGGAATAATGGATTCTTTCCATGCAAATGAAGATAGATATACTTGGTATTACTAAGAAAATCTAAAGAAGAATTGAATATCTTAAACTCTCCGCCTTCGCAATTTATTTTAAGAAAATCAATGCAATCGATGCTATTTTCTTTAATGAAAGAATCAAGTGTTAGTGTTTTTACTTTTATTGTTTCTTCGCTTGTTGCCCAATCTCTATTGTGTATGAATTTTTTAAACAAGCTATTTGATTGCGATGAGCCCTCAATCTTTTTATGATTAGCAACAAAGAAATCAATGCTACCATCTTCATCAGATATTGCCAAGTTATGATTATTGCAACCTTTGCATCTATCTGTTAAAATTCCATAATTTGATGGACAGGGTTCAATGAGATGAAACTTTTCAGGATTGCCATTAATACTACTAAGCATACTATTGCTGATTTTTCCAGTATATGCTCCGATATCAACAACCAAAGATTTTTCATCTAATTGGCTTTTCATGTATTCATATATTCTTGCATCTATACTACTCATAAACTCCCTCAACTTTCCATCTGTATAATTCAAAATCAAACCATCTATGCATCGAATAAGCTACCATTTTAGCAGGAACAAATGTATGAACATGGCTCCATGACGCTCTATGAGGAGATGGGTGATATTTGTCATATTGGTTATATAGTTTGCTAAAACTGTGCATGTAATCGCTATTAGAAAGAAACCAAAGATCAGAAAATCCTGGCGATTTCGAATTCGCTCTAGCTAAAGATGCATTTATTCTTTTGACAGGATTATCGCTACCGCATCTTTTGAGCGGAGGATTATTCCAGTTAGGAGCATAAAAATACGAAGGGTCATACTCGTCAAACAACATGTCTTTTAAAAACATTGTGTCAAATCTTGTAACCATTACTGCATCGTATTTTTTACCTGATTTATTTTCAGACTTACGAACTAGGTCTAATACGCTTTTATTGCTATACCAACGACTCTTGCCTCTATGACTAGCTTTTGGTTTGAATTCTATTTGCTTTTCAAATATAGCATCTTTAGGATTATAAAGCCTGGTTAATTCTTCTTCCAGTTCATGAGACCATGTGTGAATAAATACATCAACATCATTGTTATTGAAAATATGTTTTTTGTAATGCTCAGCGCATAGTTCATAGTCTATGTAACCGCCTTGACCGTTTTTACCGGAACGGCCTCCAACTATACCGAATAGACAAACTGCTACTTTCATTTAAGACTCCAAGAATACAGTATTGGTTTTATTTATACCATTTATGCATCTTTCTTTTACTGACTGCTCAAGTTGATTGGTTAAAGCTATTTGTTTATTAGGGTCTTTTCTTCTATTTACCATCATAGAATTTCCATGCTTACGATAGAATGCTACATCTTTGTTCAAAAAGCCTTTTTTAACCAGATGGTTTCCTTCGCAATTTTTACCAAATAGCCTTATCCACATTTCCTTGTCTGCTCTACTTCTAAGTTTCTCATCATATAAACCGAAATCTCTATGTACTGATCTTTTCATTAAAACTGTCTGAGCATGTATTCTTGGAGTATCTCTTTTGAAAGGCTTAGTTAGCTTAAGACATTTCTCGTAACTTATGTCGCCTGATACACTTATCGCTCTTGCGTGAACAAGGTCAACGCCTTGATCTATCAAGAATTTTAATCTCGCGGAAACAGAATGCTTTGTCATCATGTCATCTGCGTCTAAACAAGTTATGTAATCGCCATGAGAAGCTTTTATGGCCTGATTCTTAGCTATAGAGTAACCGCTGTTAATATCTGTTTTTAAGACTCTTATTTTGTCATTCTCAAAACTCTTTGCAACATTATACGAATCATCAGTAGAGCAGTCGTCAGTTATTATTAATTCCCAGTTATCATAACTTTGGCATTCAATGGAACGAATGCAATGAGCGATATATTTCTCATAGTTAAATAGCGGAACAATAATGGATACCAATGGGTTGTCGTTCATGATTTATTCCCATTCTTCTATTCTGTAACCAATAAAATCGAATAGGTTTTCATTATGGTTCTTGTAGTATTTTTTCAATGTTTTTCTGCTAACATCGCTCATTTTGCTATATTTTGTTGACCATTTCTTATATATGTCAATTTTTTTGTCTTTATCAGCAGAATTAATCTCTGCTATATCAATCTCATGCTTCGGCAAAGATAAGAATTCATATATTTTGTTTATTTCATCATTCGTATTGTTCATCATTTTTTCTTGTATACATATATGTATTTTGTCTTTATCAAAATAGGGCAAAACATTGTTGTTTATCATATTATAATATTGACCCCTCTTTAAATAACCTTTATTGTGCATCGCTTTCTCAAAACCATTCTTATGTTTCCCTTTTTGAGTATGCAATTGCATCTGGTATTCTGAATAAGCTCTATCAGACGGCTCTCTTATGCACATTATTATTTTCGTATCTGGAGAATGAATAGAAAGCCTTTGGAAAACATTTTTATCTTCTATATAATTAGCACATTTTTCTCCGCAAACTCCATCTGGGAAAAGCGAAGTATACCATTCCATACCTTTTCGCCATGTCCTATGGGGCTTTCCATCATTCCAAAATCTTATTTCCGTAGATGTCTTTTTTGGATCTTCTGGATTGTTTATCATAGTTATGTCAGGATGATTGTTTAAATTATGCCACAAGACAGTTGTCCCACATTTCATGCCTCCAACAATAATAAAGTCTGGACATTTACTCATCTCTTGCCACCTATAACATCTATGAATTTTTTCATATTATTCTCTCTGCTTCCTATCTTATTTCTAAGTAATTCAACCATATTTGAGTTCAATTCCAGTCTTTTTTTATCATCATTCATCAACATATCGACCATTTCGCTACATTGCTTCATGTCTCCTGATCTGTAAATTAAAGCAGTTTGATTATGTATGGCATAGTCTGAAGTGCCTGACCTTTTGTGATCTGTTGCAACAAGACCGCATCCGCAAAGAGATGATTCCATTGGACAATTATGCAACCCTTCGCTTTCTGACGGACTAAGCCAAACCTTACATGAGTTATAAAATTTGGACATATCTTTTGGGCTAGCGTTTTTTATATCCCGATTAATTAAACGATGATCCAGTTTCAATATTTGAGCAACATCGATTACATCCGAATGTCTTTTTGTTTTATGTTTTTTATGGAACAGCCCGCCAAGAATATCTTCTCTCTCTAGATTCTTATTGCTATAATAGTTAAAATCTAATCCTGGATAAACTATTTCTGAATTTACGCCATTTTTCCCCAAGTGATCTTTTAACCATTCGCTATTAACTATACATGGAAGCTTTTTGAAACTATTAATCAATGCTGGCTCTTTTGCCTGCCAAAGTTCATAACCTCTTATGTAGTATGCTTTTCTTTTTGCTTTTTGAGCTACAGTGTTATCCACGCTCTTAAACCCTGTAGCTATGGCGATATCTGCAGAAGGGGCTCTTTTGGCATGAAGAATTTTTATCCCAATTGGTTTGTGCCAAGTATAACCTGATTTAACATTGCTAAACATTATAACCTCATGTCCTAGCTTCGACAATGTCTCAGCGCACATAATGAGGGTTCTACTTCCACCGTTATTTCCCAATCCAACATTAAATAAGTTGAATACTATTCTCATACTGACTCTTTCAAAAATAAAGAAAATGGAGTATTGTTGTTTGACTTAATTATCCATTTTTCGCTTTCTCGATACTGCTCTTCTAATGTCTTTTTATACATTCTCATGTACTGCTTATTTGGTTTAGAGTGAACTCTTGCGGGAGAAGACCTTTTCCATATTTTTTCATACCTATTTTGTTCATGCATTGGAGGACAAGAGTGAACTGCAATAACACTGTTGTCTTTTATTATCTTATTTCCGCATTTTTTAGTATTATGCATAAAATTAACATCTATTCTACCAGAATTATCTGGAATAAATCCGCCTGCATCTAAAGCCCTTGTTTTGCTATACATTTTTACTGACTGTATATTTGATGAAGTTGCTGCATCAAATAAGTGCCAATACTTAAAGCCAACGTCATCATTGAATGGTATTAATTTTTCCATGTACTCAAAAGCGCTAGGATGAAGAATAAAATCATCATCTATTTTTACAAAATACTCAGATATCTTATCATTTCTAATTATATGATTCATTGAGTTGGCTACTTGAAGATTTTCGTACAAATGAATATTAGCCTTAATCGTCTGAGACTCAATAGACTTCATACAGTAATCAAAAGATGATCTACCATTTGTAAATACGCAAATATCAAAACTAGCTTTTCTCATTTATACTTTCGCAAAAATTCTTGACAAATGGCTCGAATTCTTTTTGGTCTGCTTTTTGGTTTTGGCTATGGATTATCTTTTTGCATGTTGTCATATTTTTAACTAAATCAGTTCTTTTCCATAGCACAAGACCTGTCATGTTTAACCCGCCAGCGACATGATACAATCCCGTATCATTCGAAATAAAAGCATCGCATTGAGATAGAATGCAAACACTTTTTCTTAAATTAAGCTTTCCAATATAGCTTATGCAATCAGACACATCATTGTGAGACCAATACCAATCAAAATCCTTTTGAGTTCCTATTAGAACTGGTATCATTCCTGATTTCAAAATATAATCCACAACCATTTGCCTATTGCTTTTTCCAATATCTTTCTTTTCTTTTAAACCCTTTCCTAGGCATCCATGAAAAATGGCAACATGCTTCTTTGATGACTCAGGAAGCACACAGCTATCATCTAACGGCTTATCAACATATGTTGGCGGAACCGAACCTTTGCTTCCAGCTATTCTGCAGTAAGCCTCGGAATCGCTCTCTGAGGGTCGTCTCTTTGGGCATCTGGTTGATCCAAATAAAGGTTTTGTTTTTGGTTGTTTTTTTAGTATTGTTAAGAATTCTGCATCTTTGTATATGGATGCAATATTTGAATCATGAAAGAAAACAGGAATTGGAGATTTGTTTTTTGTATACAAAAACTTAAGCATTGGGGTAGCCATTACAAAATTTCCTAATCCAAAATTTTTCTCTTGATGAAAATACGTCATATCAATCTCTAATAATTAATCGACCTTCATTCTTTTTGGCAAAGCTAACATAGCGTGCTCTTTCTTTTGAAAAGCTATGACCGCCTATAACGCCTTTTACATCTCTCAATTTATCATCAAAATAATGATACTTCACATTTTTGTCTGTTTTAGGATTCCAGAATCCATACAGGCTTACTTTGTCCGCAAGATTTAATGCCGTCATAACCCCAAGGAACCCCATAGATGATCCGCCTGTGTGCCTATGGAATCTATGCGTTACAGCATACATTGAATCAACCCATCTTTCCTTATAGTCAATCATTGGGCCAGCAAGAGGCTCATCGTTATTGTGTCTCATGTAGGCTCTATTTTTATATTTTGGCTGGTTGAATCTCTGTATTCTTATTTCATCTTTTTCTCTAAAATATCTTATCGTTCCAAGAAACCTTATATCAGTTCTGCTTCCAACATGTATTTCGTAACCTTTTGTTCTTGCATAATTAAATCTTATCACATAATCATGAGCATCTATCTCTTCGCCGTAATCTTTATCCAAAAGCTTAGAAGAATTACCGATAACTGCAATCGATTTGCATTTATACTTACATAAAGAAAAATCGGAATCGCCAAACATTCTGAGCAGCTTTTCGTCATCTCCACAATTATGCCTATTATATAGCATATCTTTGCAATTAAATTCTTTCATTATCAGTTTCTCCTCCAAGTAATGAATTTATCATGCTTTCCTCTAACATATCCACTCTTCTTCATCCATGCTCTACCTATATCTATTATTACAGGAGTTTTTTTGCTTGGAAAAAACATTAAGCATGAATGGTCTAATCCGCTTGGGTGTTTTGGGAATTTTGGATCTCCAGCAAATATTCTTTGCATTTGATATTCGCATGCCATATTGCTATTAAACAATTCAGGCAATCCTTTAAAGAATTTTTCGCTAAGAAGACATGGAGGAAATCCTACTCTGTTTGGGCATTTATTGCATTTTCTCATCAACATAACTTCATGAATCTTATCATCATCTTCCATGACTTTCATCATATCATTTATATTAACTTTTTTCTTCAGTTCCCAATCATCCTGCAAATGAAATATATAAGGAGTCGTAACTTTTGACCATACTGTTTTTACCGCATTTGTGTGATTAGCCTTTTTGCTCCAATTTATTTCTACTTTTCCGAAATACTTATTCGCAATATTAGTTATGCTTTTTTTCTTTTTATCATTATTGTTTTTTGCAGGCAAAGGATCTATATTTAAGATTAAGTGACACTTTTTCAAATCAATGCCAGTAAGATTTTTGCTAAACGAAGAATACGTCTTCTCTAATATGCCTGGTCTCAACATTCCTGTTGTGCAAAATGTTATTTTATCTTCATGGCTCATAATTTATATCCTATTACTCTCGTATTTTTAAATTCATTTTCAAATAATTCTTTATGATATATTCATAAAAGTTTCTCTCTTCAGAAAAGTTATGAGGACCTACTGTTCCTTTTTTCTTTCCATTATCACTACTATCTGGATAATAGTGATACTCCTTTTCGCTATCTGTTTCTGGATTCCAAAAACCATACAATGATATATTTGAGCATATCGATATTGCCATCATAACGCCCATAAATCCAGAAGATGGAGTTCCCCTTTTTTTTGAAAAATTCTTCAAATTATTATTACAAACATCCATAAATAAAATATTAAACGCATATAAATCTTTATTTATATCATTTGAAATATCTACATGCATATATTTTCTAGAATTGTAACGATGAATCATTATCTCATCTTTTTCCTGGAAAATCCAATTTCTTCCCAAAAGTCTAGCATCAGTTCTGTTTCCAACATGTCTTTCATATCCAACAATTGGAGCTTTATTGAATCTAATGATATAGTCATGATTACTAATCTCTTCACCAAACTCTTTATCTAAAAGCTTGGATGAGCTTCCGACCACAGCACAACTCTTTACCTTCAAAGATGTCAATGGCGATTGTTCGCTAAAATGATTCTTTAATTCAGGTAAAGCTCTTTTAAGATATCCATCTTTCCTGTATCTTTTATTTGAAAGAGTAGTAGGATCCATGAGTATAGTGCTTTTATGGTGAAAATCGTAATCTATGACGAAATCCATTCTATGTTTTCAATATCTTCAAGTATGTATTTTATAAAATCGTGAACAGCTCCACGACCACCTACATATTCTGAAGTATAATTTACGTCTTTCAATATTTCTTCAACAGCATCTGATGGGCAACCAGTTAAACCGCATTTATTCATTATATCAAGATCATTTTCAGCATCTCCTATAAATGCTATTTCTTCCCATTTTAAATCACTATTATCCAGTATTATTCTTTGAACGTCAGAGGCCTTATCCTCAGAAGCTGATATTATTTTAACATCAACATAATTAGCTTTGGTTACAGCACAGCCATCCATTGCACCTGTAACGAGATACACCTCAAATCCGGCTTTTTTAGCTCTTTCAATTGCCCAAAAATCTCTTGTAAAAAAGCTTTTTGTTATATTCCCACTCTCATTGACATAATAATTTCCATCAGTAAGAGTTCCGTCAACATCAATCATTATTGCTTTTATCTTATTCATCATTTTCACCCTTAAGAAATTTCAATTTGTTTCTCTGCGAAAGCTCTTCTTCATCCATCTCTTCTGGCCTACTATTAAGAGCAATGAAAACTGAGTTCAAATCTCTTATTAATTTAGATAAGCCTTGAGGCTCCAAGCTTGCAGAGGCATCAGTATGCCTAATCATCCTATCGTCAATAAAATGCCTCTCTACCCATTCTGCACCAAGAACGTATCCCGCAATATCTGAAGCTATCCCTTTTCCATGGTTACTAAATCCTAACCTGATAGGACTTTTTGAATATCTTTGGTATAAATTCTCTATTTCCAATAAATGCAAATCTTTAAAATCACATGGATATTTACTTGTACAATGGTATAAAACAATTCTTGATCGCAAATCTTCTGAAGCAATCCATGAGCATATATCGCTCATTTCATTTTTTGTTGTCATGCCTGTGGAAATATGTATATCTCCAGAGTATCTAGTTCGCAAAAATTCCAACATTTCTTTATGCTGATTACATGCGCTTGGTATTTTAATGAAGTCTGGATTCAATGAAACAATCTCTCTAGCAGATGTCATATCCCAAACCGAACTTGAATATCCAATTCCGATTTCTTCGCAATACTCTTTTAGCTCTACATGCTGAGACAAAGTAAGCTCAAGATTTTTTCTATGATCCAAATATGTTTCTCCATAAGAGAACATCCTATTTGGATGAGGCTTATCTTTCATGTGCTCTGGCGTTGATTCGTCAGGATTTCTTTTCTGGAACTTAACATAATCAGCACCAGATAGTTTAGCTAAACGTATAAGTTCCTTAGCTCTACTCATTGATCCTAAATGAACAGCCCCAACTTCCGCTATTACTTTGGGTTTATTAAATCGATTAGCCTTCAATAGAAGCCTCCATTTCGGCGAGCAATTGCCTCAAGTATATTAAAATCATCTTCAGTATCAATTTGCATTGACTCAGATTGAGTTGTTTCGTATAGCAATGGATTGTCTCCAATTCTACCCATACTCCTAAGCTTATCGACTTCTACCGCATAAACATTTCCGTTATCATGATACATAATATCTTCATCAGGAATGTCTTGTCTTCTTGGCCTATTGTTTGGCTCATAATTCGGTATTGCTGTTCCATCTTTTCTCGTCCAGAAAAAAGGCGTATGAGATGATACTGTCATGCAGCTATCATGACCAAATTGAACCATTTTACTCAAACAGTCATCAATCATTCCGTGCCTCCTGAATGGAGAGGTTGGTTGCAATAAAACGACATACCCAAAAGTCATTCCGTGTTCTTTTTCCATATAGTCCAAAGCGTGTATTAAACAAGGCTCAGTTGGGCTCTCGTCTGTGCAAAGCTCCTCTGGCCTATCAATATCATACAACTTAAACTTCAATCCAGATTCATTCGATATTTTATGATTACATGAGGCATAAAGATTGTTGCAAGCGACTCTCGTTTTTACTTTTTTACAATTTGTACTAACCGCTGTAACATCAATGATATTGCTGAAGCCGGAAGCATTTATTGTCCAATCAATTAATGATTTTCCCATTATATGTTTATAGTTTTTTCCAGGCAAACCCTTGCTGTTTGCGCGAGCTGGTATTATTGAAATGACTTTTTGTCCATTTAACATTTAATTTATCCAAATTTCTTAATCGCATTATCTGTTGACATTTTATCGAACATGTCCAACAATCCATTTGAGCAATCATGTACTGTTATTTTGTCTTTATTATACTCTTCGAACGCTTCCCAATATTGGTAAAACTCAGCAAAATGAGAATCAGCAGACCCCAAATATTTAGCAGATGTTATTTCTTTTATTATCGGTTTTACTGATGGCTGGTCTTTAAATTCCCAAAAATATCTTTTATTATCCTCTACACTGCAATCAACTCCAAATAATAAAAAATTCCTTATCCCCATAATGTATGCAATATGCATAGCTGAGGCCAAAGATGTTCTAGCTGCTATTATTGGCATATTGGGATCTTCCGTTAATTGAATATAACTTTTGTGCTTTGGATCCCAATCATAATGATCATAGAAGATTTTGTTACTTTCAGGTATTTGTCTTGCGTATTTTTTTAATTTTTTGGAATATAAGAATTTCATGCATTTTGATGAAACAATATATTCTTTGTAATATGTCCAAAACAGAATACCATTATCATCACTAACAAAATAATCGCAGTTTGGAACTTTAGCTATTGATGAATTAATACCGAATGTAATAAAATTGTCATTCCATTTTTCTGAATCAAAATCTCTCAATGAGGGACCTGACCCAAGCATAATAGCCGTTTTACCTTCATGTATATTTTGAAAATCCGACATATTCATTGTGCTGCAATCTCTTTCGCTTCTTCTATGCTTATCTTATCGAAATAATCTATTCGACTAATTGGGTTGCAGTTATAAATTTTGCACTCGCTATAATCAGCAAACCCCTTTAACGCATCATAAGCTAATTCATTAAAACCAAAAGCATACTGTTGGCTCTTAAAACTGTTTGGGTTATTTGACATCCACCTTTTTGGCTGTTTGTCTTTTGGATAAAATTGCCAGAAATGACTTTTCCCTTTATATTGATATTGATCTACTCCTAGGAGAAATATTTTCTTGCAACCTGATTGTATAGCAAAATCTAAAGAAGACGGAACGCTTGAGCAATAAGCTAAACCCGTATCATTTGGATTTACTTCATTTTCAGGTGTTGGTCTTATCTTGAATTCCGAAAAATCTGATGTATCAAATTTGTTGTATAAATGATTCCAGCTACTGCGAACTATCTTGTTGGAATGAGAGGATAGCACATCCTTCCAATAAGACCATGCCATAACGCCTGAATCATTAGATAGCCAGTATCTTTTAGACTTAGACCCATTCGACCAAGGCATGAGCATAATCGATGAATTTACGCAACAAACGACATGGTCTTGTATAAAAGATATATCTTTGTTGTATATACTCGTTCCAGACCCAACGATAAAAGCGTGTTCGCCTTTGTGACAATCTATAAATTTAGAGTACGATGGCAATATGGTCATTTCTTTTTCCTGTCACCATATATCGACATCACTTCGCTAAATGACAATTTATCAAAAGCTTCTATTATGCTGCACTCTGAAACATTAAAGACCCTATCCTTTAATTCAGGATTGTTTTCAACAACCTTGTTCCAATAATTGTTAAAATCCAAACAATGAGCATCTACTTTTTGATCATTAAAATCTGGCCTGTTTGGAACATAACCAATTTTTTTAAGATCATTCCTTTTTGGCTGCTTATCTTTTGGGTAAGATTGCCAAAAATATCTCTTGCCATCTAGGTAACAGGCATCATGGCCTAATAGTATGATTGGATCACAACCCATTAGCCACGCTATATGTAATGCGCTGCCAGATGACGTTCTAGCCGCAATTATTCCTTTGTCTTTTGTTAGTTTGTATCCATGGGAGTTTGATACATCAAAATTTGGACTATGAGATAAAACATGATCATACCATACGATGTCTTCTTTGTTGAAAAAGTATGACCTATTTTTTAATTTCTTCTTATACAAGAACTTTTTACAATTGCTATTTTTTGCTGTATCGCTAAACCATGTCCAATTACATGCAGCATTATCATCGCTCACAAAATAATCACAGCCTGGAAGTTTTTCTATCCCTGAATTAACGGTTATTGTTACAAAATCTTTTAGCGATTCTAAGTTTAAATCAAGCAAAGAGGGTCCAGCTCCAATTATAAAAGCAGCCGAACCCTTGTGCATATTTTCTATGTCTTTTATATCCATGGGATTTATTCTCTAAAGCAGTCAACAAGAGGTTCTTTTAATAATTTTGGATTCAAAGAGCCATAAAGACTCTTCCTTTCATCTGAAGCATCATAATTTGTTATTATAAGCTCCTTCCCATCATCCTTTACCTTTTTTCCGGTACCTGCATATTTCCATGTTTCAGTATAAAGAAAAAAGCCATCTTCTTCTCTGAATAAATCTCTAACCAATTCATGGTCGTCATAACTTATACAAACTTTATGTGAAGTTTTCATGACTTCGTCTCTAAATTTTTGATGATCTTCCATGTCAAACCCAAGCTCATAAAGTTGACTATTTCTGCTTAGTTCTGAATTAACAACATACGGAGGGTCCAAGTATACAACTACATCTTCTCCAGGCTCAGATAACATTACCTCATATGATTCAGATGATATTCTTGTTCCTTCTAAATGTTTTGCAGATTGTTCTAAGATATCGCTTGCCGTTGTATTCCATCCTTCTGGATTGGAAAAATACATTCTTGACTTCTGTTTTGGATCGTAAGTGACCCTTCCTCCCCATACAGTTCTGTTCAAAAAGAAGTATCGCAAAGCCGGGTCCATATTTTTATCTGAAACAAATTTTTCGAAAATAGATTTAAGTCTTGCATTGTATTGCTTAGAGTTTTTTGACGAAGTCTTTTTCGATAAAGCTGTAGGCTCTCCATCCTTCATTGGCTCTATCTCTTTGCATGATGCGATAAAACTCTCTGGGCGGTCTCTCAACGCTTCATAAACAGATACAAGTGGGTGGTTCAAATCATTTATCCATCTTTTTTCAACCCTATCTTTTGGTATAGCAAAAAAGATTCCGCCGCCGCCAACGAAGCCTTCCCTATACTCAGAAAATTTTGAAGGCATTCTCCTTAGTATCTTGTTCTGGACATGCTTTCTTGTTTTGCCTCCAGGATATCTAAATATTGATCTCATAATACTACTTCTTTTTAATTTTGTATTTATCAAGCTCAGATGAAGGAAGATTCGCTATAGCAAATGTTTTTAATGACTTATTGTTTTTTATTCTTTCTTCTGAAGACTTTCTTCTTTTTTGCCAAGAACCTACGCCTATATCAATCTGATTATCAATGTTCACTACTTTATCTCCGGAACTAAAAACAACATCGGAAGCCTATATAGCTTTTCAAACGTATCTGGATTTTTTGAAAACTCATTAAAGAAAGTTTCATAAGACATAGCAATCTCTTTTGTTGTTACATCTTCTCTTTTTATTGTTTCATTAATCTCGTCTAATGAAAAAACTATATTTGCTGGAACCATACTTGGGTGCATTTCTAAATACGTTAGCCACAAACGAATGCTTATTAGCATAAATTCTCTGCAATCTTCTTCCATGTCTTCTCTGTAAAAAGGATTAACTTTCAATGAAAAGGCCTCCCAAAACAATGAAATGGTAAATCCATAATATTTATTCCAAACGATTTTGACGTTTTTACAAGATTGTTATAAGATGACCAAATATCTTTTGCATCATTGGTTTCATGAATGGCGCTCTCAAGCTCATACATACATGCAACTATTCTTGGATGAAATTCTGTTTTAGATTTTTTCATGTATACAATAACGGAACCAAGCCACCTAAGACCGCTACAGAAAATCATATTTTTAAGTTCTTCATCAGATAATATAGATTCCATTTCTGATTCTGTTAATACCTGTCCGACATCTCTTCTGTCCCTATTCATATAAATCTTCCTTATTTAAAATACCTGATTCAAAAAGGAATCGGCTTGGCTGGTTTCTCTTTTTCATTAAACCATTTTTTGTATTAATTCTCATCTCTTTTGCCCAAGATGTTACCAGTATTTTTTCTGCTCTTGTTATTGCGACATAGCAAAGTCTTCTCTCTTCTGCCAATCCGCCCTCTTCTGAAAACGATCTAGTATGAGGCATTTGGCCTTCTTCTAATCTTGGTAAAAATACAACAGGAAATTCAAGTCCCTTCGATGCATGTATTGTCATCATTGATATGGAACCCTCTTCTGAGTCTTTATCAGCAGTTGACATAAGAGCTATCTTACCCAAGTAGTCAGATACATTTGTTCCATTTTGTTTTGAATAAATTGATGCTGAATTTATTAATTCATTCAAATTGCTCTTCTTGTTGTCAGCATCATCTTCGTATTTTACTTCTAGATAAGATTCATATCCAGTCTCATCTATCATTTCTCTTATGATCGTTCCAATATCTTTATTCGATCTGTCTTTTGAGAATATATTGCTTATGCTTTTACAATGATCTTTAATTATGTTTGATTTTGCAGTTGACTTCAAATATTCATCCGCATTGTTCAAGGACTCTATCATATCTACATTATTGTCATTTGCATAATTTTCAATCTTACCAAGAGTTACCTGTCCGATTGATCTTGCTGGCTTGTTAATAAATCTGGATAAAGCTGTGCCATCTGCAGGATTTGCGTAGAACCTCAACATAGCAAGAGCATCTTTTATTTCGACTCTATCAAAGAATCCAAAACCTCCAATTATAGAGTAAGGGAGACCATTGCTAACAAATGCTTGCTCTATTGCTCTAGACATAGCATTTGCTCTATAAAGTATAGCGAAATCGCTTGGGCTATATCCTCGATTGTCTATGAGGTAACAAATCTGCTTTGCTATCCACATTCCCTCGTAATCTGGAGTCTGAGCTTCTTTCCATACGATAGGAGTTCCAGACTTATTTACTGTAGAGATTTCAACCTTTGATTGACCATCATTTCGCCTAATGAGTTTTGATGCGGCACTAACTATTTCAGGAGTTGATCTATAATTTACAGGTAGCTCAATAATATCAGCGCTATGTTCTTTAATAAACTCTTCTATTGATTCAGGACTCGCTCCTCGGAACTTGTAAATTGATTGGTTTCTATCTCCAACCATAAAAACATTGCCATGACCGCCCAAAAGCTTCACAAGGTGATGTTGAGCCTTATTGCAATCTTGAGCTTCATCAACTTGAAGCATTTCAAATCTTCGCATAAGTTTTTGGCATACTTGCTTATCTGTTTCCAATAATCTGATAGCTTCTGTTAGAATTCCAGTAAAATCTATTTGATTATTTTTCCTAAGCCTATCTATGTATTCATTAGCAATTTTTGAATAGTTTGAATTCTTAAAGCTTAAATCGAATCCAGATCCCGTCTTCATTTTTTCGCGAGAATCGCTGCATATGTAAGCTATGCGTTTAATCTCATCTTTTTTCATTTCAAAGCCAAGCTGTCTTGCGCATTGGGCCATCAATGATAGTTGGTCGTCCTCATCAAGAACTGAAATATTTGGAGAGTATCCAATGCTTTTTCCAAACTTCCTTAAAATATTAAGGCATAATGCGTGAAAAGTGCTTGTGTAAATATCGTCAGCTACATCGCCCAAAGTTTTCTTTAAACGAGCCTTCATCTCTTGCGATGCTTTGTTTGTAAATGTGATGCACAGGAGCTGTCTGGCGGAGATGCCGCTATCAATGAGTCTGACTGCCCTTTCGGTAACGGTCGCTGTCTTACCCGATCCAGGGACCGCTGAGACGAAGCATGCTCCCCACTTATGATTCGCTGCTTGATCCTGTTGCGGGTTTAGTTTCATTTTTGGCTTTTTTTGTTCGTTTCCCGCATCCGCATCCTGATTGTTTTTTGCTATTATTCCCATTTGACTCTGATACTCCATTTATAATCATATTTGAATCTCCAAACTCAGCCTTATCAGATAAAAGGTTAAAAAATGCTATTGGAGATATGTAACCTATGTATTGAACATGAACGTCCCCGGTTTTTTGAGACAATGCTTGAATGTGCGGTATTTTATCTATGTTAAACTTATCGCATAGTTTTTCATTTTGATCAGCATCAACATCTATGAAGTCATAGTAAAAACCATAAAAGTCCATTGCTTTTTTTAATTTACTGCAATCATCACAAGATGATGAACCAAAAATTCTATAAACGATACTATCCATTTTCAACTTCTGTCCTAAACGTTTCGAAATGCTCCACTATCTTTTCTGTTATTTCTGGATCATTTCCCTCTTTAGATTTCGGCAAAGAATACTCAGGAATACCGTCTACCACAAAGTTTATTTCCTTACCTTGCATATTGAGACAAAAGTCGTGAAGATGATTTGGCTCAACTTTTTTTGCATCAATATCAAAAGCTTCCAATAAATCTACAGATGGCCAACAAAATGTTTGCTCATCTCCTGTTTCCAAAAACCTCAAAGTCCACACGATCAAATCTTTTTCTTCTTTATATTGAGAATTTAGTATTTTTACTTTAGATGCATCCATTTAATCACCTACTGCCTTCATGAAATTTTTATAAGAATCCATCATTTCTTTTATTATCTTTCTCTTTTCTTTATCAGAGCTACCGAGTCTTATCTCAGTCAATTGTTCTAAAAAATCCAATCCAAAAACATGAATAATAATATGGTCATGATAAGTTCTATATGATCCTGTTGCATCATCGTTTATTAAGTTTTTCTTAATACCGATTGCTCCTTCAGCCCCTTTAATCTGATTCCACCAGTAATCAGTATCTTTCATTGTTACTTCTGATCCATCTTCAGTTGAAACTAGATGGCACTGTTTTTGAGTTTGATTGTTGAGAACCTTAAGCCTTTCATATCTTGGCTTAAATTCTTCTTCAGGTATAATCCCATAGATTCTACAATTGTATGGTCTAGTCTCATGCTGAGAGCACATTTTTGATTCATGATCAAAAAATACACAACCTTTAACAGGTCTATCAAATAGGTAATTCTTCAAACAGGCTTCAATTAATTCGCCTATTTTTTTATCGCTCCATTTGGATATAGTATTTTTCCAAACATTTAAAAATTCAACATAAAGAACGCTTGGGTTTTGAACCTGACAACACCAACCTCCGCAACCGCCTTCTTTTTTTGATTTTCCGATGTTTTCCAGGCAGCCTTTAGTGCTAGGCATTTCAGAATAAACATAATCAAGTATGGCTATAGAATCAGCTATTCGCTTTTTATCATCTGTTGAACCATACATCATATTTCAATTCCATCGTAACTAACTGGCTCTTCGTCTTGCTTTACCGCATCATCAAAAGATGCCTTCTTAACTGAAGCTTGTCTTGTTGGAGCTTCTTCAATTTTTTCTCTCTCGATAGAAACGCTCAAAGATGTTCTATCTTCGCCTCTCTCTACGCCCTCTGGCAAATTGCTATTCTTATCAAGCTCATCCAAGACTTTGTTCATTTTAGTTTTATTGATTTTCCAGACTTTTTCGCAAGCGTCTTGTCCTATGCCAAGCTCTAAGCAATGTTCAGCCAATACAGCATCATCTTCGATGGTCCATTTTCCTTTAACGCTTCTCTTTCCTATTGAACCTACGCCTGGATATTTTACAGTCTTTTTCCCAAAAGCCGTCAAACAGCGCTCTGCTGCCGCTCTCAAGATTTCTTCTTTAGATTCCGCGGATTTAATTTGCTCATCATAAAAAGCTGCTCGTCTACGCTTAAGTGATTTAACAAGTTCTATTTCATCTTGGTGCTTTCTTATCTCTATAAGAGCATCTTCTATTTCTGACAGGTTTTCAAAATCTCCGCCATTTAAGACTTCTTGTATTCTTTCGCTTCCAACTGATTCAAATTCATCAAAACTCATTTTTATCTTCCTATTATTTTAAGCACGATTGCTGTTTTCATGTCTTCGCCAAACATGGCGTTATCAAAACTTGGCTCTATAACCAAATCAATACCTTTTTTGTGACCTTCGCCTCTTGCTACTATTGATGCTTTTATCGCATTTGACATAGATGAGGCTCCAACTGTTTTCAACTTTGCTGAACCGTGCTTTGAAACAACGGTTAAAATAGCTGTAGATAATTTCTTAATATACTGCTTTCTTGCATCATCTATTTCATCCTGGCTTTCTGGCCTACGAGACTCTCCGCATTCTAAACGCAAATAGTGCCCGTTATCTCCCTTGATCTTCAATAATGTTTGATCTTCGTTTCTGTCTGTCATGGTTATTTCCTCTTCTTGTTATGAACTTCATTCGAAGTCTCCATAAAAAGCGTGACGCTTCGCATCCAAGTTTGGATCATTCCAAACCTTAGACCCATGACATATCGACGTAAAATCACAATACTTGCAATCGAAACCTGTTTTAGAGGTTGGGCGAGGCGGAGGAAGAAGCTTATCATCAACCATTGAGTTCATCTTAGCTGCTTGTTCTTTTATCTTTTCCCACAACTCAGGGTTACGGCCAACTTGATAAACTTTTGTGTTGCAATCATCCTTATTTTCATATATAATTACACCATATTCAAGATCAAGAACATTTGCATATATAGTTATTTGCACCTTATACCCAAAATCAGGATTTTCTTTGAGTTTGCTTTTGAACTTAAATGAATTTACCGTCTTCATATCAATAACAATAGGTTTCTTTGGAAGGTCTTCCGGCTTAAACAAAATTGGAACGCCGTTGCCCTCTTTATACATATTGGCATCAAAATTAGAAAAATCAAGAACCATATCTGCATGGCCATGAAAATTCAATTCCTTATCAATAACAGAAACTTCGTGGTATTTAAATTGTTTGCATCCGCATTTGCAAGCCTCAGGTTTAAAGCAGCCTGTCTTTATTTCTCTGCCATATTTTCTAGGTTTAGGGCAAGCATCCATTTGCATTAATGATTCTGATCCCTCTGGCCTTCGAAGCCTTCCATCATCATTGTATGTTTCACATACCGGATTCATGCATTCCCAAATCCCTTTAAGCACGCCGATCTCTTCAAAATATCTTGCCCAACGATCATGCATTGAATGCCCAGTGTCCCATATACGAACCATGCGAGGCTCAGGAGTCCCGTCATCAGACTGTATGAGACCTCTTTCTTCATATCTTTGATATTGCATTTTTCGAAGACAATTACCAAATGCTGATGGGTGATATATCTCAAAACCTCTTGGCGGTCCATTTAAATTCTTCCAGGAAAGGTGCGTGTTCACCAAGTTGATTAAGTTTGTTACTTCGGGTGGTTGTCTAACTATTGCCATAATCTAATCTTTTCTAAATTTAAAAGTCTGTTTTTGTGAGCATCCAAAAGCGATTCACGCAAATCACCGATACCCTTTGCTACTATTAATTCGTCAGGATCTTTGTATTTTGAATCAAAGAACACCGGATAAAATCTAGTATCAAATGCCTCAGAACCAAGACACTCGCTATTATACAATTCTATCGCCCGCTGAATATTTTTCTTGCCTGATTTATCATTATCAAACAGTAGATAAAAGTTTTGGCAATACTTTCTCAATGCGCATATATGGTTAAAAGTAAATGCACTCCCAAGAACACCAACAGTGTTCAATAAACCGTTTACATGCAATCTTGTTGTATCAAATTGACCTTCAACTATAATGCATGAATTATGCTTTATTATGTGTTCTTTTGCTACGTCCAATCCATACAGGTAACGTTTTTTATTAAACTGTTCATGAAGATGAGGTCTTTTTTCTTTTTGTGTTGTCCTGAAATCCCTGCTTGTTAAAACAACAAGTTCTTCATACTGATCATAAAGAGGCATGATGACTCTTCCGCGCCAATCATGCTCGCGTAACCGATTGGGTATGTACCCAAACTGATACTTTTCAATTGCTTCGTCTGTTAGCCCACGTTTATTTTTCAAATAATCGAGAGCTTCTTCTACATCTGGTGAATCTTCTGTAGTTAACGTCAGATGAGCGAGTTTCGCAATCTCTTTTCTTTCATCTGTCGCAAACTTTGTTATCATAATTCTGGATTATCATTTCCTGTTGGAGCAAAACTAACTTCTTTAACTTCATCTGCTGGCGGTGCAGATTCACCTTTTTTCTTTATCTTAGGTTTCTTTGAGGTATTCTTTCCTTTTGAGGATACCGCAGATTCCCTAATTGCTTTATGATTATCGTAATTCAACAATTCAGTTGGAACAGGTATTTTTCTTTCTACGGCAGCATCTTTTATTTGATTGATCAAATCGGTAAGATCGCTTTCCTCTAATATATTGATGAATTCTTCTCTTCCATCTTGCTTTATATCACCCCAAGAGTAAATAGTTTTTCTTTTATTAATTACTCTAACTTCTCTTCCAAAATTAAATACGACTTCTTCAATATCTGGGAAGTAAGGTTTGTAATAAATTGGAACTTTTATTCCAGCTTTATGAGGCATTGAAAAACGACTTTTATCTATCCAAACATTCGCTGATCCAGCAATAAGTTCATCTTCTCCACCTTCTTTTTCTATGAAAACAAGAGACTCTTTGCTGTTAAGTTTATTTACTTTCAATATAACTGAAGATTGATGAGGTAAAGTGTTTCCACCCTTATAACCTTCAGGATTTCCAAAAGTAACTCCTGGTTTCGTTCTAAGCTGATTAATGCATACAACCAGGCAATTATGAGCGGAAGCCAGATTATTTATAGCAGGAAGAGTTTTCCCTAGAACTCTTGCCAATGGAGCCATAAATTCTTTTTCTGCAGATTCTTCGAGTTCTTTTTTGGTAACTAACGCAGCAATAGAGTCAATAACAACTATGTCTGCCCCTGCTTTAATAACTTCAGCAACCTTGTCTAAGATTTTTTCTGCATACATTATATCTTCTGGATTGTCTGAATCATACATTCTGATTCTTCCCATCCTATCAGGATCTGCTCCATTTATTTTTGCCAACTGAGGGCTATATGAGTTTTCAACATCTACCCAAACTGGAACATATCCAAGCTGCTGGGCGTTTCCGCAGATTCGATAGGCCAAAGAGGACTTCCCTCCCCCAGGTCCCCCATAGATCATGCACAAAGACCCAAGAGGTATACCATAAGTGGGTCTCTCTAAACCCATTGATTCCGCTTCCCCTTTAGATATTCTGTAATCTAATTCAGCGTGTCCTGTTGGAATAAAGACTCTTTGCTCTTGTGCTCCCCACTCAAAACCGCCAAGGTTTTCAAGAGCAATTTTCGATTTATTCTTTGCCATTAGTTTTCTCCGTTTATTTTTTGATGTAAAATGAGCCGCGACCATGATAACGGTCACGGCTCTTAATAATAATTAATGAAATTTAATTGTTATATTTTTAGAATGGAAGATCTTCATCTTCTGCCGCAAGTCCGCCAGTTGGAGCAGAAGCTGTTGCTTCTACCGAGGCTTCCTTGAGACCAAGCTTTTCTTCAATTTCGTCTTGAGGAGTTGCTTTGAAGATATTGAGCAAGTTGTGCAGATTTGCGCCCTTTGCTCCAATTAGCTCTTTTTCCTCATCTGTAAACGGAGCAGGGTCAAGAGGTGTCAAATGGTAGCGAGTAGTTCTCGGGTCATTAGGATTTTTTCTTTCAATCTTAATGTGGAAATCTACTCCTTCATTCTTACCTGGATCCTTTTTGCGGGCTGATGCCCAATTTGAAATATCCTTGTATAAAGTTACAGGCATTTCCATAACCATAAGATTACCGGAAGCTCTATCGATTATATTAATCGCATATCGCTCTGATGGAGTTAGGTTATAAGTGTTACGAATCACACAATCATCAGTTTCGTTAGTGATAGCAGATGAGAAACGAGCATCTGGCCCTTTTCCATTTACATAATAACGATGAAATTGTATTGGTTTGCCTACGAGTCTAACTTCATATGTCTCGTTTGGCTTTAGGCGAAGAAAGGTTTCCCCTCCCTTTCCGCCTGATCTACTTGTGCTGGAACTTTGTCCCCAATCTACTACATTACTCATTTTTTGTCTCCTTTTGTGACAGTGTTTAGTGTATTTGCTTGCAGTGTTTTAATTTAAATCAACGTTGAAATAAATCATTCAGTGTCTCTTGTTTAATGCTTTTTTTGGACCTTTGAGACTATGGTCGTAATACTACTTCGACTATTCTTGCAATAAACCTTTTTATTTTTCTGCATCAACTACTACTTCTTATGACTTACCAATCCATTAGCTTTGGTCCGCCATCCTTTTCTTTCGTCTTTATTGGCTTTGTTTTAGCGTCTTTCACGATACTTACATCATTTAATCCGTCGAATTCTTCCGAGTTAATATTTGTTGTAATAATTTTTGATTTTTCTTCTTTTTTAACATTTTCTGGTCTTTCTTTGACCGCAGATTCTTGTCTATCTGGACTCAAAGACGGAGCAGACAATGTGACCTGACGACTCAGATTATCATATGCTGCGTCAAGGTTGTTCAAAATGTCTTTAGATGTTTCGTATGCCCCTTCGAGTTCATTGAAATATTCTTCAAGATCTCTCATATGCTCATAATTAACGCCTTCTTGTTTTGCTGCAGGCTTTTCATAAATAACTCTTGCAAGTTGGCCATGCATCATGGGAATTAATCTTTTCCAAAAGAAATATTGAGAGTTTATAACAGATTTTATTTGAACTACCCGATCTCGCTTTTGCTGTATTTCTACCATTTTTTGAGCGATAGACTCTCTATCAACAAAGGAAACCTTGATATTAACAAATGCATCATGCATTTCCTGGTTCCATGTAGGTATTGGTAATTTTGAACCATTCTTAAGATGCCTTCTAAGAGTTTCTCTCTTCATCGAGTAAAATGATTCATATGTTCTTGTTGGAGCCTTAACTATGAATCCAGAATTGACCAAATCTGAATAAATAACGTTGATATCTTCAACATCTTCGCTATTTTCATCTTCCTGCCCAAAAGACTCTTCTTCTACGGCTTTTTCTTCGATTTTGATATCGTCTTCAGCCTTTTTCATTGATCCCTCATCATCTGAATCGTCGAGATCGACGGCCCCAGAGTCGAAAACATCATTTCCGCTTTCTTGGGGTTCATTAAATGCATCGTTATTGGATTGTTTCTCTTCCATCTCTGCATTCGATTCGGGTTCGGTCGAACCCTCAATTGCATCCTTTGCATCGGAGATGATCGTTTTAAATTCTTTTTCTGATTCTCGTTGCTCATTTTTATGCTCCTCAAAAGACTCGGTTTCATTTGTTTGAGGGCTACTTTCTAGCATCTTTTCTTTTAAGATTGCAGATTTTTGTTCAAAAGTAACTTCCTCAGAGCTGGACATAACAGAAACGTATGCTCCTTCTTGAGATTCATCTGATGTATCTAAACTTACATCTACATTAGCACCATTTAAAGGTACTCCGAAAATATCATCTAATTCTTCTGTTGTTGCCATTTCTGTCCATCTCCCTTTATTTACAGACTATCGAAGTCATCTTCCTTTAAGTTATCAGAAAGAACACCTTTTTCGTCTTTAGGAGTCCCATAGTTACCCAGGAAAGCTTTTTTCTCATGAGCCTGAAGTTCTTCTTGAACTTTTGCGCAAGTTTGTTTAAAGTCTTTAGTGAGCAGTTTTGTTATACCGTTTGATTTTTCCATAAGCTCATCAAGCGATGACCACTCAACAGTGTGTTCTTGATCAACAACTACATCTATATTCTCGTAATTACCAAGATTGAATTTACGGGTTATAGTTTTTCTTATTTTCGAAACTCTTTTTTCATCTGACATTTTATTTTCCTTTTTTGTTTATCCAAAAATATCTCTTGACATGACTCCCTTTCGACGAGAGCGCTTGATGTCTTCTCGTAAACCACCAAATTGTTTTACATGATCTTCTGCTGATATTTTTTTACCATTACTATCTTTGCTTTTAAAGAAACCAGCGACAGCCAATGAGTGCATAGACTTCATATCAACAATTTTTGGGTCTGTTTTAAATGCAAAATCTCTCATGTCCTCATACGGAGCATTTTCAATAATGTTTTGAGCAGAAGCTATCGACATTCCTTTGCATCTTATTGGAGGTCTAACTTGTGACTGAAGAACTCCAGATGATAAATCTTTCTTTGAAACTATCTCATAATTCATTCCGCATTTATTTAAATTTCGATTAAGCAACTTAATGCCCATCTTATTTCTTCCTTTTAGTTCTTTTTCCAAGTTTTCAATTTTATCATAATTAGTTCTATCTAATTCAACATTTAAATGAGAACATATAAACTCTTCAGGGAAATGCGCTTTAAGGTAAGCTGTTTGATAAGAAATGAATCCATAACAACAACTATGACTTGCGTTAAAAGCATAATCAGCAAAAGGTATAATAACTTTTGTCCAATATCCATGAGCAATTTCTCGTTTTATATTATTTTTTTCGCAACCGGCGATAAACAATTTCTCGTACATGTCAAGTAAGGATTTCTTCTTTTTACCAACAGCTTTAATCATGAAGTTTCCTTCAGTCTTAGAGAATCCTGCCAACGCTTCGCATACTTGCATAACCTGTTCTTGATAAACAAGGATGCCATAAGTCTTTTTTAAATAAGGTTCTACAAGTTTTGCGATTGATTCATGAAAATAACTAATTGGTTCTTCATTCTTTTTTCTGCGACAATATTGAGGAATAAACTCCATTGGGCCTGGCCTATAAAGAGCAACGCCAGCCATAATGTCATCAAAGCTATCTACTTCCATCTTCTCCATAGTCTTTTGCATTCCAGGTTCTTCGCACTGAAACACTCCAACAAGGTTTCCTGATTTATATAAATCGAAAGATGCCTTATCATCTAATGGTATATCTTTTATTTTAAACTCAGAAAGATGTTCATAATTTTCCCTAATAAGATTTTCGCAATAATCTATAACAGTCAATGTGCTTAAAGCTAGAATATCAAACTTGATCAATCCCATAGCTTCAAGATCAGCATATTCGTACTGAGTAGCTAAAACAGGAATCTTTTCTATAGTTTCGCCATCGCTCGCTGTTTTTGTTAACTTCGTGTGTCTTAAAGGGGCAAATTCATCTAAAGGACAATCTGATATAACAATGCCTGCAGCATGAACTCCAAAGACGGATAAGAGACCCTCAAGAGACTTTGAGTGAAAGAGTAGGTCAGGATATTTATCAATATAATATTTGAAATTTCTACAGTAATTATTAGCATCTTCAACAGTCTTAATAACATGTTCTTCTCCATCATCTCCCGAAACTTTGAGCATAGCTCCATATTGTTTTGGAAGGGAACTTAATATTTCGTTACTTTTTTCTCTGGACTCGGTCATCCATTGTTTTTTACCTTGAGGTGTATTCTGCCACAATTTATCAGGATCTATTGCTTTCATTGCCCTATGGATAAAGCTTCTCATTTTTAAAGCTCCATAAGTCCCGATATTTGCTGCTCGATCTTCCCCATATGTATCAATAATGTAATCGTAAACTTCCTGACGACGAGCATAATCAAAGTCCGTATCGATATCGGGGAATCCAACTCTCGCAAAAGCTCTTCTCAGTTCAAGAAATTTTCCATCTGGTTCTTTGCTTGTCATGCCCATAGCCCAGGCTGTCCATGAATTAACCTTATTTTCTTCTCCCATGTCACCGTGGGACAATCTCCATATGATTATGAATTCTTCAATAACTTTCTTTCCATGAAGACCCTCGGTATTTGACATTACATCAACTTCCTTCTTTATGGCATCCATGATTTCTTTTGCTTTTTCGTGACCGCGAACTCTCTCTTGAACCCTTGGACTCTTAAGCGCAGTTATTAATTCATTTTTATACTTATCTACCTCTGTCACTAAGAACCCCTTATCTATTAATAACGATCAACGCCGCCCATATCATCTTCTACTTCTCTTGCTTCATTTGACTCTACTAAAATTGGAGCTTCATCTTCTCCGCCTAATCCAAAATCATATTTTGTCATAAAGAATTTGTCATCAAATGCCAAGAACCTCTCCCAAAGCAAATCAAACTTCAATGGATCAGGCCCATAAGATATTTCAATGCAACGCAACAAGACGCTGCCAAAACCAGACCCTCTACCAGCTCCAACAAGTATCCCCTTGTTTTGTGCAGCAAGAATGTAATCTCGAACTATGAGAAAATATGTGGCAAAATCCATTCTGTTATTTTCCCAAACAACGTTAACATCCCTAAGCTCCATCTGTAATCGACTTACATGTTCAGGGCTCTTGTCCCAACCTAATCTTTTCATTCCCTCATTGGCTAAATGCTCAAGATATTGATGAGGAGTATTAAATTTTTCTGGTATCGGAAACTTTGGTAAACGCATTCCGCCAGTTAGATTATCAATTATGTCTTCGCTGTCGATGGAGTCTGCGACAATAGTTGTGTTTGTTAACAGTTCTGGATGGTGGCCAAAATGAACCTGCATTTCATCAACAGATTTTAAATAAAATTCGTTATAAGGGAATTTTATATGCTTCGGATTTGTCAAACAGGATGCAGTTGACATTGCCATTAAAAGCTCTTGAGAAGTGCCTTGGCATTTTTCGCAATAGTGACAATCATTTGAAGCTATGCACTTGCATCCCAAATCTTGACCAAGCTTCAATATGTCTGGGATAATCATTGCTTCTGCATCAATGCCATGATACATGGCTTCGAGATAGAAGTCTCTTCCGAATATTTCTTTAAGCAATCCAGCGGCTTTTAATGCCTTATCATACCTATTGTGTAAAAGATTTGAATTGACAACGGAGGACAAGCAAGCCGAAGAACATATAAGACCTTCGCTATGCTTGCCAAGCAAATCAAAATCAATTCTAGGGTCTTGGAATGCATGTCCTTCAAGCCATGACGCTTGAGATAATCTGCATAGGTTTTGATAACCCTTCCAGTTCTTAGCCAAAAGAACTATATGTCGATTACCTTTTCTGCCATCCATCTGGCCCTCTTCGGTAATATTCCCTTTACTGTCTTTTACATGCTTGAAATGAACATGACGATCTTTTGCTAAATAAAATTCGCAACCAACAATTGGCTTTATCTTTGCATCATTGCATTCATTTATAAATTTAAATGCACCCGCCATGTTCCCATGATCAGTCATAGCGAGAGCTTTAAAGCCTTGATCTGCTGCGTACTTAGGGAACTTCTTTATTTTATTCAACCCGTCAAAGGCTGAATACTCGGTATGGTTGTGAAGATGCACAAAGTCTTCATTTGTTAATCTTTTCTTTGCCATTAAATACTTATCCCTAAAATACTGTTCAAATTAACTTGATCTATATCACTCTTATCGATTGGATGATTGATGACAATTGAAACTGACACAAGATTTTCTATTGAAATATCTTTTAAAGTAAGAGTGTTATTTGAGCCAATAGCAATAAGATCAAGAGATTCATCATTCTTGATCTTAACTATTTTTAATTTTTCGTGTTTCGTATTAGACCCGTAACTCTTTACTGTTCCGGAAAATGTCATTCTTTTTGTTTTTAAAGCTTTACATATTTCCAGTTTTGATTCATTGTCGAAAACATCTTCATCTATAACTGCCATTAAAACTACTTGGCTACATTTTATTTGCACTTCTCTTTACCTCATCAATATTGATTTTGACGGGATTTTCTAGTGAACAATCTGAAGTGTTTTTAATAAAACTTGTTTTTCCACTTGGAGTCTCTACGTCAATCTTAACAGGATCAATCTCTTGTTGTCTTTCCTTATTTAGATCGTCCAAAGACTCCGCTATTACATGTTTTTTCACAATGGGTACTGAATTAAGTTTTCTGTCCTCTTTAAATTTAAACGATTTCACGATCTCATCGCCCATGTCGTCTATAGCTTCAGCCAATCTTTGATCTGCTAACTTCTGAAAGCTATAAGAAATAGCATCATACATGTCTGTTGCATTATTGAATATATATTTTTGAATTCTTCTTCCAATAACAGTTTCTTCGTGATTTTCTAAAAAAATATCAGAAGAGAATGGCATGAGGCTTACTACCCACTCTATCATGTTTTCATCTTCTTTTATAAGCATATTTATTATGCCTTTTGTTAAAAAATCAGAATCTGTCATTATATATCTTCTATATCTTCTATGTCATCAATAAAAACATTATCATCTACATAAATGTCTGTATTTGAATGAATATAACCTTCGCAGTTAACGACTGCCATTAGGCTTGCTCCAGATTTATGCAATTTTGTTTTTCTTTCTATCCCAAAAATAGTAATATTAACAAGACTAACAGGGTTCCCGCATTCCTCATTTACGCAACTATCGCACAATGGTGGAACAACGCCTCCTGGTCCCACTGGCAATTTTGCAATAGACATTAATTTTACTTTATGGTGAATCATTTAATCTTTGAGTTTTTTGATAGATTTCTTAGATGCCTTTTTGCTTCTTTTGGCTCTTTGTTTCATCCAGTCTTCCGGAGATGTTCCTCTTTCTTCCTTTATATCCTCATTCGAAGAGATTTCATTGTCTGATAATTCATTTGTTTCAGTATTTGCTTCTGTTGCTCCTGTCTTGACATCTGTATTATTCGCGGAAAAAGAAACGAATCCTTCGGCTGGCTGCTCTATCTCCTCCATGTCAGGAAGTTCTACTGCTGTTACCGCCACAGGCTCCTCTGTTTGATGGCTTCCTGTCTTGAACATTCCTGGCCCATTTATAACTGGAAGGTCCACTGGGCTTGAAGAGCTTTTGGTAGAAGGTATCATAACGGGATCTTCTGATCTTGGATCATTGAGCCTATTGACACGACTAACCTCGCCTGCTACATCTCGGAAAAAGTCTACTGGAAAGCTAAACGCTATTGAATTGTCTTCATTAAGCATTGAAACCGTTGAACCATATTCATTCGTCTGATGATACCTTAATGAAAAAGATAACTCATCCTGATCTGAATCCTTTACATCATGTTCCCACTCAAAATCATGAAATCTACTATTTTTTTTAATTGGCATTTTTTTCCTCCAAATATTTTTTCAAATATTGCCTTATTTTGCTTTGTGCTTTATCGTGTTGTTCATCATAATTATTTTCAATAGGATTACTTATTGGATTTATATAGTTCCCACACCGTGTGCATACTTTTCCAAATACATTAGAATGACCCTCAAATAAGAATCCACATTTATCGCATTGAACCCCATTACTCATCGCCGATCACCGTATTATCGTCAATATCCTCATTCCCAAACTTCCTATCCATTCTTTCTCCGTATTTTTCGTCAAAATACTCAGAATCAATAATAAAAGTCTCCCATAACAATCTCCAAAAGTCAGGCCATTCATCAATTAATGCCGGTAAAGGACGAGGTCTTTCCCATCCAAATTCTTGAGCCCAATATGAAAAACACCTAATATCAGGATTATGAAGATCCTTCAATGTTGGGTAATAGTCTGATATATATAATTTTCCATCATGATAAAAATGACCTTTAAGCTGAGCAAAGCCGAATGGGTTTTGTATCATTATAGATGTTTCTATCATCCAATCTTCTACAAAAATGTCTTCAACGATGCGTTTAACTAAAGGCTTTTTCATAACTTCGCAAACATCTTTGTAAAGACCATTTGCTTCAAGCATACTGACATCTGTGAATTGTATTTCAAAGTCCATTATTTAAAAATATCCGTAGCAGATGCTATTCTTCTTCTGGAATATTGAACGCTATCCAGGTCGTTATCTATTCCTATATATTGGCGATCTAGTTTTTTTGCAACGACCGCAGTTGTACCAGTTCCACTAAACGGGTCAAGAACAATATCATCTTTATAACAATAAAGTTTTACTAATCTCTTAACAAGTTCTTGCGGAAAAGGAACAAGATGATTTCCTAATTTTCTTGTCTCAGGAGAAATGAACCACATACTCATTGTCCAGTCCTGGAACTCTTTAGTTGTTAAGTCGCATTTTTCTTTATCGCCTTCTAGTTTGTATTCGCCCTTAGACCAAATTAAAACATATTCATGATTTCGTCTTATTATTGGATTTGAACAAGAACCATATGATCCCCAAGCTGTAGCTGATCCTACAAGGTTTTGTTTATACCAGGCAATCTCTGCTCTAAACATGAAATCATTCTTCCTGTTTAGATTAACCATGTCTGCATAAAGAGGCCTATAGTATTCTTGTGACCTATCTCCCATATTTGCTGTCATATCTATATTAACACAAAGGCGACCACCTTTTCTTAATACTCTATAACATTCAGCCCAAACTTCTCCAAGCCATTCCAAATATTTCTCATGAGCCATATTATCTTCATGCTCTTCGTATTCTATCCCAACGTTATATGGCGGAGAAGTTACAATCAAAGAAACAGAATTATCAGGTATCTTTTTTAGTCCGTCTATAACATCTGCATGTATTATCGTATTAAATATATCTGTGTGTATTTCTGATTCTTTATTTTTCATGCTTCTCATCTTTCGTGAATATATTTTCCCATAATTTAGGGTTTATTTCATACCCAACTGAATTCATTCTCATGCTATTCGCAGCCTTAGCTGTTGTTCCTGATCCCATGAAAGGATCAAGTATCAAAGAGCCCGGCTCTATTCCAGATAATTTTATGCATCTTATAGGTATTTCTTCTGGAAACATGTCTTTATGTGGTTTTTGTGACTTATTTTGAACTGTTGGATACCCTACATACCAAACATTTCCAGCGCATCTAATATCTTTTTGAGTTTTATTGTCATCAAATTTTCCATAACGCTTTACATTGCTTTTGCTCATGTATGGAATGCCCAAAGAGAGTCTATCTATTTTTGCTTTGCCTTTGCTAAACTGAAATATGTATTCCCACATATTATTCATCATATATTCGCTATTGATTGGCGTGTAATGACCACCGTTAAATGGGTTGCTTTTTACCCAAATTATAGTATCTACCCAGTTTAAATACTTTTCAAATTCTTTTGCACACTCAAGGGCTCGCCCTTTTTCTTTTGCCAAATGACCAAAGTTAATAAAGGCGGAAGTGCCCGGCTTCATTACCCTAGAGAGTTCTGATGCAACATTTCTTATAAGCTTAGGTGAATAACCGTCTTTATCTTTATATGGAGGAGAAGATATAACCAAATCAACACTTAGGTCTTTTATCTCATCCATCCTTTCGCAGGATTTTTTGTGTAACTCAAACATCTATTTCTCCGATTTTTGTTTCTTTTATAGCTTTAATCTCATTTTCTTGTTTTTGACTATTAAATAAGTCTATTCTAGCTTTTATTCTATGAGAAATAGATTCCTTGTTTCCGTCTTCAAATATTTTCTTCAACTCTTCTGTATTTTCAGCATATAAATACTTATCGATCAATTTTCCTACGCTTTCAGCTATTTTCACATCATCTTCATTAAAATTCACAGCTCTCAAATAATCATTTAGAGCCTTGTTTAAACAAAAAGAATATTCCAAAGCTTCATGGGGAGATGAATAAGAGTCTCCATTATTCTCGTTTGCTATATCTAAAACCAACGAATCTAAGATATCTTCGACTTTTATGCCAATACCTTCGCTAAGCTTATCTATAGCTTTTCGAATGCCTATTTGTTCAAATTCGGCAACAAAATTAACAATCGACCCTCCAGACTTACATCCGAAACACCAATAATCTTCATGATCGCCTTTATCGTAAATATAAAAAGACGGAGAATTATCTTTTGTGTGTCCAGGCAACGGGCAATGATATACCGATTTAGAATGGTCTTGTATTCTTGCGTGAATACCTCTATTGGATAAATACTCAGTTATTTTATGCTTTAGCTTTATTTTATCTATAACATATTTAACGGAGCCATTGGATTGACCTCGATTAGTTGAAGATACCATTTGCCCATTTATATTGTATACGTTTTTCATAATTAATCAAAATCAAAATCGTCATTCGATAAAACCTGTAGATTTTCGTCTTTATTTTTTTCTGGATTAGAAAATATTTCATCGGTTGAAAGCTGCGTTATGGATAAGGATTCATTTTCATCCTTATCTCCAAAGTCAAGACCATTCGACATATCCATTCCATCAATCATTGATTCTGCATGCTTAACAGAATCATCTACAGTATCGAACCCCCAAGTTGCATCTTGCTCTGATGACACTCTTGATATATCTCCAGCTATATTTAATACTGCATATGATTTTCCATCCTCAAACGATCCTGATCCATATCTTGTTTTTACTGCAAATATTTTCAATTTTTCATTTGGTTGTGACGGCATTTTCATTTGAATAAAAATATTATCTGCATCTGCTGAAAAGTCATGAGACCCTCTCAAATCTTCTGAGCCAAATGACTGTTCTTCATCTTTTTTCTTTTTCTGGTCATTGATTGCGCTTCTTGATAACTGTGCTGCAGAAATAATGGAAGCCCCAAATTCATCACCAAGCTGTCTAAGGTCTTTACACATAATCCCTAATTGCTCATGATTTGGTTTCCTCTCATCAAGTTTTTCTGCTTTCATAATAGAAATGTAGTCTACAACAATAATATCCGGCTTAAACCATGCGTAATTGTCTGCTACGAATTTTCTTATATCTGAAACTTTTATTTTGCGATGAGTATCAAAAACAACAAACTTTCCATCGGATATTTTTTCTTCTATTTTTTTAGCTTCTCTTCTTACTTTTTCTTCTTCGTCATCTGATAACATGTAAGAATGTTCAACCTTCTCTCCACTTACTCTGCTCTCTCTGGAAATAATCTTACTTACCAACATATCTGTTGGCATTTCAACAGGAACAAAAAGAACATTTTTATTTGAATCATTTAAAGCATTCAAAGCGATATTCAGCATAATTGTTGTTTTCATCCCGCCAGGAGGGGCAACAAACAATGTTAACATACCAGGCTTTAGCCCAACATTAATTGCTTTATCGATTTCAGGAAATCCTGTCAATAATCTATTAGCGCCTTTGTCTTCTTTTCGTTTCTCAAAAGCTTCCATCCATTCTGAATTAACATATTCAGATAAATCTAAAGCCCTGACCTCTCCAGATTCATCCATAGATGATAAGGCTTTTAATTTTTCGGACAAAACTGCTGATGCTTTATATATATCAGATTTAGCATCTTTTTGATATGTTGACAAAAACTCATTGGTTTGATTTTTTACATAATGCTCTTTTAGCTTTGATGAATAATGATCAAAATCGTCCTTATTTGCTGATTCTATATTTGCTATATCAGTAAATAAAGATGACTCAGCAATAACAGTCATATTTTTTGATGCGTTATCATTGCCTGTCCATTTTTCATAGTCTGAACTCTCACAAGCTTTTCCTATAAAGTCTCCATACGAATTTTTTGTTAGCAAAACACTCTTAACATGCATTGCTCTTATTGCAATTGCTAATGGCATATATTTTGCGGAAAAATATTCCGGAATTAATGTTTTTAAAAAGTTTTCATATAAAGAACTATTATTAATAACAATATGTAATAATTTTCTTTGATGACTATCATATTCGCTCATTCTATGTCACACCTTAACCCTGTAAGTGTTTCCTGATTCAACTATTTTCGCTATACCGGAACCCATCACATCAGCTAAGGAGACCTTTTCAACATCAAAATCGAAAACAAGAATAGTTGGCTTGCCCTCGTCAGATCTGGATATAATAAAATCGTCCAAAGTCTCTTTTGTCCAACCCGCTGAATTGCTTTTTTCTATTTTACAAATATCATCAATTACAAGCCAATCAGCGTCTTGAGCTTCATGAACATATTCGGCATTCTTCTTTAAGCCTTGACGGAGTCTAAGGAAAGATATCCAGTCATATGTTCTGGCTATGCTATTGGGCGAGCTACGCCGCCAAATTGCATCAATCATAACAGCAGAAGCTAACAATGTTTTGCCTTTAGGTTCTTGTTTCATTATAAATGAAGGCGAACTGCTATTGCCTTGCAGACTCTTCTGATCTCCATGTATAACAAGATTTGACCCTTTTTTAAATCTTTGATCAAGAACAGACAAAGCATTCATTTGATTTCTTGACAAATTGTCAATAGAGGGATCAATTTCACCTTTATACATATAGTCCCAAAGATTACCCCTGACTTCTGCTGCTTTATTTCCAGGTAAAACTCTCTTATTCCCAACTTTTCCGTTAAACGTAAAAAGATTCGTGTTCCTATATTCTTCTGGTATTAAGGATCGAATATTTGCTAATATTTCTGAGGTTTTTAAACAAACACATCCGCCTTCTCTGTTGCAGACATTCTCGCTCTCATCAAATGATGGGCAATCTTTTCGTATTTCTAGCAAATAGTGCTTAATATAGCGACTTATATTTTCCATATATACTCAATTCGTCCTAATTGTTATTTGGGAATTAGAATATCACTTAACATTATTGGCAAAACGAGCATTTCCCTTGGCCCATTTTTTCATGCTAGCAAAATCATCGGCTCTCAATTTAGAAAGCGGACTAAACGAACTTGCTGCCTTAACAATGTCTGGTAATTCTAATTTTCTGCCATCTTTGAATGCGATAAACAAAGCCTCATTGACAGCTTTCTCTATTTCTGCTCCAGAAAAGCCATTAAAAACTTTATCTTTAGACATTTTTTTGATAGTAAGATCTTTTTTCTCTATCGTATCAATGTCATACCCAGCTTTTCGAATCATGATTTTTAGAATTTCTTCTACGCCGTCCTGGTCAGGCAGATCAATGAAAAATACTTCATCAAATCTTCCTGCTCTCATGAATTCTGGCGGAATATCTTCAACGTTGTTTGCCGTGCAGACAACAAATATTGGCTTATCTTTTTCCTGTAACCATGTTAAGAATGTAGAAACAACCCTTTTTGTTGTTCCGCTATCCCCTGATCCTTTTCCAACTGCAGCCGAGAGAGCTTTTTCTACTTCATCTACCCACATTACGCAGTTATGACAAAGAAGATTATTTGCAAAAAAGTTATGATTCCCTTCGCAAGTCAAATCGTAAACCCAATCTTTATCTTCTGGTGAAACAGATATGACTCGAACACCAATGATATCTGAATCTATCATCAACTTGCAACCATCGCTGGAAGTTTTTTCCAGCAATTTGTAGCTCTCTTCGTGAGATATCATTCTTTTGCCAGAATCTTTACTGTTGCCAGTATTGGCATCTATATAGCCGACATAGCTGTTTGTTCTAAAGCAATCGCCAACGCAATTTGACATAATTACCTTCAAAGCCATGTCTTGAACTTTGTTTACAACCGCTTTAGCTAATGCCATAAGCTCCAACTGTGAAGAGATAAATACTGATCTTGCTGTCTTTTTGGGAGCAACAATACCTATGCAATGTAGAGCCTCGCACAACCTGAACATCTCTTCGCCTATTTCAACGGCAAATGATATTTTTGTGTTTGATCCAAGCTGAATGTTTGCAGATGACTCGAAAAATCCTGCAATATAAAACTCAACATATTCATTGTTGAATTTTATCAACTCATCCGTTGCATGAGTTATTACCTTATGGACTACATCGTTGTATACATAGCATGCGTACAATCCATTATCATCTTTTATTATTTCAGGTTCAATCCCAAAACATTTACTCATAGCGGATGAGAAATGATAGGCCCTATGCCAATCTTCCCCCTCGAAAGCCAAAACATTTCCGCTTTCTAGGAATCCTCCACCTTCAATCATTCCAGCGAGATAGAATACAAGATTTTTGTCTATTCCATCTTCAGGAAATGTGATTTTCTCTGCACTTAAGCTTTCTTTGTAATCTTTGTCATCAAGCTTATGACCCAATACTTCTTCTATGTCAAAATCGATTGTATCTCTTTGAAGCTTTTTTGGACTAACTACAAAATCATTCTCTTTAATAGTGCTTGCTTCAACCCACTCAAGATTGCCTTCATTCATAACCATCATTTTGTGGTCTTCTGTTACCCTTAATACTGAATTTGGAGTAACTATTGATACAAGTTTTTTTCGCCTAGGCTTTTTTGTAATTGCAGAAACTCTTGTTTTTTCAATTTTCATTGTTTTTTCATTGAATGCATTTACATAAAACGATGATTTAGAAAAAAGATCAGTATTTTCCATCAAGCAATTAATGGTATATTTGTTCCCGTCAATATCATAAACAATTGAATCTCCAGCAACGCATGGTGCAAGAGTTTCTATTAGGTTTATTGCCTCTCTTACATTTGATTCAGACTCTCCAACGAGAGATCCCATAACGCTACCAAAATCAAATCGTATAAGAGGCTGGTTAAGCTCTGCGGCAATGCCTTTGGCTGAGAGGGACTTGCCTCCGCCAGGGACTCCAACCAATAGAACCCCCTTTGGTGTCGGCAAGCCGAACTCTTTGGCCTCTGGCGTTAACGCTAAAGATCTATCCTTTACCCAGTCTGTAAGCTCATTTAAACCACCAATATCATCAAGAGTAACGCCTGGTTTTACATATTCTAATGCTGAACTTTTATTTAAAGCTGAACGTTTTGCTTCAACAAGAATGGTTAAATCAAGTGGATGATGACCCAATTCTTCAGATATCGCAATCGTTTGCATAAATGCGGCTTTTGCTTCAGATAGAGTTAAACCCCTTACTGCATCGATTAAATGAAACTCGTTCTCCTCGACATAATGCTCTATGTCAGGGAACTTTTTGCTTACAGCAGACGTGTTGATTATCCCATAAAGAGCTTTTTTTATCTCTTCGCTATTCGGTCTTGGAAAAGTAAGCGACTCAAATACATGATCCAAGCCTTCTGATGATAAATATCTTGGTCCAGTGATTATGACAGTTGCTCCCCTGCACTCTTCTGCCAATTCCCTTAAAAGTCTTTCTACTTTTGGATCAGATCTTTTACCCAAATATTTATAAAAATCCAAAAGAATGAAAACAATTCCTTTTTTGTTTTTCCATTCCGATTTTTTTATCTCTTTTGTTTTTTCAATAATATTTTTTAGAACCTCTACTGGGTTCAGTGTGTTGATCTTATCATTTGTATTTTCAATGAGAGGGCTTATTATCTGCAATGAATTTACACAATCCCAGGTATACCCAATGTAATCTGCAGATAAAAGAAAGTTTTGAATATGATCAATAAATCTTCCTTCCTCTTGAGTTGAAATTGAGATTAATGGGTGCCTGGATTTTATCAATGAAACGAGCTTTAAATTAAACTCTTTGTCACCAGAACTGTTAAAATTTTTTTTAGCAATAGCTGCAGTATTATCTGTCTGCGTCATAAAACATCCTGACCTGAATAAACTACCCCAATGGGGAGAGGGTCGTGTAAATAATTCGTTCTCCCTCTATTATCCTCTCAAACTTAGACACCTGCTGCAGTTTTCCGAGTTGTTCGCTAAGTTTTTTGATCGCATCGGCTTTATATCGCCTTTCTCTGCCTTTCATGGTGATACCAAACTTCACCTGATGGCCTTTTGCTAAGAATTTTTCAATTTTATTCACCTTAATGTTCAGGTCATGTTCTGCTGTTTTCATGTGAAACATGATTTCTTTTAAAGCAGGTTTCTTGGCAGATTTTTGTTTTTTGGATTGATTGTACTTCATCTTTCCATAATCCATTATTTTGCATGTTGGCCAAATGCCTTTTTGCCTATTACCTGGATGCATTTCAACAAGATCAAGACCTAAATCTTGAGCAATACCTTTTGCTTCTTGAGTTGGGTACTCGCCTTTATTTACACTATTTTGATCAATAAGAAACACTCTAGGAGCCCTTATTTCGTGATTTGTTCTTTGCATATTACGAAAGGAATTGGAATCTTTTTGGTTCATTTGTGTGCTCTGCTGAAATAAGCATAAAGCTCTTTCCTGTTGATTTTGATAATTCTGAAAGAAGTTCTTTGAATTCTCTTTTCATGTTTTCATGATATGGCCCCATCTTTTCCGCCTTATCATACATTACGTCTATTCCGCTCAAATCAATTATCCGACTTGCATGTTTCTTTATTTCTTCTATTGATTCGCTTTCGCTCATCAAGTCTTTCTTTCTAAACCAAACATAGCTTACAAATATGCCATACTGATCTATGAATTTAAATGCGTCATTTTCACGCAATCCATTCATGTCAACTTCTTTCTCTGATATATTATCGTCAATACTTTTTTCTTTATTCCTTGTTTCCACACCAATATTTAACTCATTGATCGTTCTCATGAAATTCGAAATATTCTGATCATAACGCAACATCTTAAAAGTGATTGAACTGTATGACGCAATCATGGATTCGGCTACTTCTGAAAAGAAATAATCGATATAAAGCTTTGTTAGTTTTGATGATGGCCATTCTCCAAAAAAGTCTTTCAAAGATTCCTGTATTTTAAGAATGCCTTCTTGTCCGCCTCTATATGAAATGGGCCAAACCTGTCCAGTTAACTCCCTGTATTTTGCATAACAGTAAGACAATATATCACGAACTCCCCAATCTGAAACTGGCTTGCTTAAATACTTGCAGCCTGAAGAAGACTTCCATCCAACCTCTTTAGCTATAAGCGATTCATTCCCAATGAGTTCAACTTCTTTTTGTTCAAATTCATATCCGCGTAATTGATCTTTTGATGCTTTTGAAGCCGCGGAAAGAATGTCGTCCATACCTTGTAGCATAATTATTTGTTCTCCGGTCTAGCTATTATCACATACTCAGTTCCAGATGATCTATCCTTCCGGTAATGGTACTTGTAATCAATCTCTCTGACTGTTATATTGCTTCTTATTTTCTTAATTGGATCAACAATGCCGTCTATATCCGCCCAACTGCTGTCATTGTAGCTAAATATCCAAATAGCTTGCTCAGGGAGAGACTCTAATAATTCCACAAAATTTTCTTCATATGTTTTGGATCCAGCAAATCTTTTGCTATCAAGGATTTCGTTTTTGGCATCATCTCCGTAAAACATAAAATCTTCCATGAAATTATACATTGCGGAATAGTCGCTTTGATCGCCTCCATATGGAGGATCTATATAAACTACATCTAAGCTATCTAGAGCTTTCTTTGTTATTTTATTGTCCGATCTAAGAAGTTCAATAGCATCAGACCTAGTTGCCCTGCATGTTCTTTTTCCGGTTACAGCTATATCGTAAATAGGTATAGCTGAAGATGCAAATGTCATTTCGTTTCCATTGTTTCTCTGATGGGCTACTCTATGATCAAATTTAGCTAAAATCTGCCCTGAATTTAATCTTCCGCCGACAAAACAGCAATTCATTATATAATGCATAAAGGCAGTAATAGCTATCTGAGAATGAGCATATGGATTATATTCTTTATTTATATCGCTTACTTCTTTTCCGAAAAATTTAAATCTAAGAGCCTCTGGTCCAGATTGAGAGCAAGAAATGCTATTGGTTAAGTTTCCGAAAACCTTATCCATATTACATCTAACGGAATCTATTCTTGTTGCCTCTTCATTTGAAAATCGGTCTGGATGATAAGCATCTAAAATAAAAGTGCTTGATGAAGATGAATTTTCAAGAATATCATCTAATGAGCTTTCTATATGATTAATCATTCCATCATGTTGAGTTTCAATTAATGTTTTTGCATTAAGATATGATGAAGCAAGAATGTCATTTGCCCAAACGCAAGCTCCCATGTATTTAAAGAAATACGAAACAAATCCGCTACCTGCAAATAGGTCTAAAACATTGCCTCCATTTACAACATCAGAAAGTCCCTCTTCAAATAGGACTGCTCCTAAATCAACAATCAGCTTACGTTTGTTTCCGACATAAGGATTTTTTACCTTTTCTAGGCTCCATTGAGCTTTTCTGCACTTTGATAACCATACGGTTTTGTCGTTATCTTTTTTGCTATCCCCAAAAATATCTGAATAGATTGGACGCTTTGATGCCATAATACTCTCCTATAGAACTATCGTCATTGGCATGTCGGTTTTTTCGCTTAACACATCAACGATAATCTTTTATTATGAACTCTGGCTCAGACTCATAAATAGCTCTTCGTTTATCGCTATGGCTCTTAAAGTATCTAGTATTGTCTTGAAAATCTACAACGAATGCGTCTGTCTTTGCTACGCCAGTAACAGGGTCTTCGTATTTTCTTATGACTCTACCTATTCTCTGCAAAGCCCTTGTTTGAGATTTTCCGCTCCCCGCCAGTATTAAACCATCAAGAGGCTTAACGTCAACACCTTCGTCAAATATGCTTGTGGCAATAGTTACCCTTGCGTCATCATCTTTTCTCTTCATCTTCTCTAACCATGCATCTCTTTGTTTTCCTGTGTGCTTCCCATTAATAAAAAAACTTCCAGGTATCATTGATTCAAGAGTTTCTCCATGATCTATATGGGTAACAAGAATAAGAGTATGTCTTCCGCTATCTTTCATCTTTTTGGCAATGTTAGCAATCATAGTATTTCGAACAACATTCTCAACAATGCCTTCCTTATATACCGTTTGATAAGAGCCTTCTAGATCCATTCTCTTCATGTGAACAAAATAAATAGTTGGCCGAACAAGAACGCCTTTCTTTATTAAGTAGGACGCATTAATGTCTACAATAGTCTTCCCAAAGCATGCATCAATAAGCATGTCATCGCCTTCATCTCTCCATGGAGTCGCCGACATCCCATACCTGTATCTTGCCCCTATGGAATTGTCCGCTATAACTTGACAGGTCTTCGCTGCCCAGTGTTGAACCTCATCGCATATCATGCCTTGACTACTTCTGATAAGATTTCCTATTTTTTCTTTATCAGTTTCATCATACTTTCCATTATCTTTTCCATCTTCTCCGTCGAATTTCTTGAACTTGCCTCCGAGAGACCTAATGGCAGTCTGTATAGTCATAACATTAATATCTTTTATGTCGCACTTTCCGCCGCCGATCATGCCGACTTCTATTGCTTTGCCTTTATACTTAATGAATTTCTCAAGTTCATTTTTAGCTTGCTTCAACAAATCAATACTTGTTACATAAAATGTAAATGGGATAACGCCGATGTTTGCAATAATACCAGATGCGGTTGCTGTTTTTCCGCCCCCGGTTGCTAGCTTGATTATCCCTCTTTGTTGCTTTGATGATTTTTGTATAATATCATCTTGATAATCCCTGGGCTCGAACTCTTCGCTCATTGAATAGTTATCATCATGAACAACGTCAACTCTGGCATCTATTAATCCATAAGGAACATTCATTAATGTAAAAAAGTCTCTAGCTCTAGACAGCAATCCTGTAGGAAAATGAGTTCCCTCTTTTTTTACATGACAACGACAAAATTTGCGACTGTAGCAAACAGTGCTTTTCCATCCGTCCCAATTATTATTTGGCGCTCCATCATTACCGCGAGGAGTTTTCCATATGGCTTTATCGTCTTGATATCCAAGAGCTTTTTTTAGACCCTGATAAATATCTTTTTGCAAACGGCCTTCTACATATGTTACGGTATCGCTTACTCTAAGCGTTATTTTTGCATGAGGTTCTGATTGATTCTCTTGACTCATAAGTTCTTGTCTCTTCTGCTTCATCTCTTGGATCAGCAGGGAGAATTATTCCTTGTTGATACACAGGTGTCATTTTTATTTTCTTCTTTTTCTTCTTCTTTTTTGGATCCCAACGATCAAGAATATCTTTTGTTCCTTGACCTACCTCTTCTGAGGAAAATGGACCAAAAT
>Ga0316205_10000430_pt1 | contig 79058 bp, 60 predicted proteins | sample 3monthpyrite_MG_FD_204941 | JGI IMG/M metagenome (GOLD analysis project Ga0316205, IMG submission 204941) | Microbial mat bacterial communities from mineral coupon in-situ incubated in ocean water Damariscotta River, Maine, United States -... | ecosystem: Environmental > Aquatic > Marine >...
TTTTTGTTATTTTATTAGGTGTATTTTATTTTGATAGCAATAATTTTCCATCATTTAATGTGTCAGGAACTTCTGATTTAGTTGCGCTTTCTGGCGCTGCCGCATTTACACTTTATGCTTTTTTAGGCATTGAATCAGCCTCAATACCAGCAGGAAGTGTTAAAAATCCAGAGAAAACAATACCAAGAGCAACAATGTTAGGAACCATTATTTCTACACTTGTTTATATTTTAGGAACCGTTGTGTTATTTGGAATGCTTCCGCTTGATATTTTACAAAATTCACCAGCACCTTTTGCAGATGCTGGGAAAATAATTGGTGGCGAATACGCAGGATATTTTGTTGCGTTAGGTGCAGCTGTTTCTGCTTTAGGCTGTTTAAATGGATGGATATTAATGTCTGGGCAATTACCAATGGCTACTGCAAAAGACAATATGTTTCCGAGAGTTTTTAAGAGAGAAAATAAAAATGGCGCACCTTATTTAGGATTGATAATCGGAAGTATTTTAACTTCTGCAGTAATGCTGATGAACTATACCAAAGGATTGGTAGATCAATTTTCAGCCATCGCAGATTTGGTTGTTTTTGCCGCTTTAATTCCTTATTTATTTGTAGCAGCAGCCTATATTATTGTACTTATAGAAAAAAAACGTCACATTAATAATGCTTTAAAGACATTTACTTTAGGGACTTTGGGATTTGCGTATTCATTATGGGCAATATATGGTTCTGGAAGTGATACTGTATTTTTCGGATTAATTTTATTATTATTAGGAATTCCATTTTATGTAATTATGCAATGGAATAAATCAAAAAACAAATGATTAAAACACAACACTCAGAATATTTAAAACTTGAGAAAGTTTATATAAAATCAGCAAAAGACGCATTTCTATCGAATGATTTTTTAGAAAATCAATGGAACGAATTGAATTATTTAGCAAAACCAGATTTTAAAAATGCGCTTCAAGAATACAAACAATTCGAATCAATTTTTACAGATAATAATATTGAAATAAAACATTTTCCATCAAACGAAAATGTAAAGATGGATTCTATTTATTGTAGAGACGCATCGATTGCAACAGATTTCGGAATCATCATTTGCAACATGGGAAAAGAAGGTAGAATTAACGAACCAAAAGCGCAATTAGAAACATATCAACAACAAAATATTTCTGTTTTAGGAGCAATTAAATCTCCCGGAACTTTAGAAGGCGGCGATGTTGCTTGGTTGGATAAAAAAACCTTAGCAGTTGGACATACATATAGAACAAATGAAAAAGGAATTCAGCAATTAAAAAATTTATTAGAACCAAAAGGAATACAAGTTATTGTTGTTGATTTACCACATTATAAAGGACAAGAAGATGTGTTTCATTTAATGTCAATTTTAAGCCCGGTTGATGCAAATCTAGCGGTTGTGTATTCTCCTTTAATGCCAATAAAATTCAGAAACGAATTATTAAAAAGAGGTTTTGAATTGATTGAAGTTCCGGAAGAAGAATTTGAATCTATGGGATGTAACGTGTTGGCAATATCACCAAGAAATTGTGTAATGGTTGAAGGAAATCCAATTACCAAAAACCTACTTGAAAAAGCTGGATGTAAAGTAACAACATATTCAGGAAAAGAAATTAGTGTAAAAGGCGGCGGCGGGCCAACGTGTTTAACAAGGCCTTTGGTAAGAATCGAGTAAATTTATACTTAAAAAAGCAACTCTTTTGTGTAAGTTTGTAGTAATGAAGCAAACTTTAGGAAAACAAGAACGCTTAAAAAGCAAAACGCTTATTGGAAAATTATACAAAGAAGGAAAATCTGTAAAGAGTTTTCCACTAAGACTTGTGTATATCCAAACCGAACACACATCAAAATACCCGGCACAAGTTGGCGTTTCTGTTCCTAAGAGAAATTTTAAAAAAGCGGTTGATAGAAATCGAATCAAAAGAATGTTACGAGAAAACTACCGCAAACAAAAACAACTTGTTTACAACACAATTGATAAATCGTATGTGTTTATGATTTCTTATATTGGTAAAGAAAAATGCACATACGACGAAATCGAATTAAAAATGGAACAACTTTTAAAGGCTTTTGTAGAACAAATAAAAACAACGAAAGATGAAAAATAACATTAAAAATAAAATAATTGTTGGTTTATTAATTGCAATTGTTTTTGTTTCGTTTTCATTTCAGTCAAAATTTTTTGAAGTTGCAAAACAGATAGAAATTTACACCACATTATTCAAAGAATTGAATATGTATTATGTAAATGAAATAAATCCTGCAGAATTTACAACTCGTGCGTTAAAAAACACGTTAAAAGATTTTGATCCATATACAAATTACTATAATGAACAAGATGTTGAAGCTGCAAAAATAAGAAGAGAAGGAGAATATGGTGGAATTGGAGCGTCAATAAATTACAGTAATAATCAACCTTTAATTGTTAGTGTTTACAAAGGTTATGCTGCAGATAAAGCAGGTTTAAAATCTGGAGATATTATTAAGAAAATTGATAATCAGGTTTTACAAGAGTTAGAAAGAGAAGATGTTTCTGGTTTGTTATTAGGAATTCCTGATAGCAAAATTTCTATAGAAATAAATCGACAAGGAAAGACGCTTCAATTTAACTTAAAAAGAGAAAAAATAGAAATAAATCCAGTTCCTTTTTACAAAAAAATAGACAATGAAACAGGTTACATTGTTTTAACAAGATTTAATGAAAAAGCATCATCAGAAATAAAAAAAGCATTTGAAAGTTTAAAAGAACAAGGAATAACAAGTTTAATTTTAGATTTAAGATCAAATCCTGGAGGATTACTCGGAGAAGCCGTAAATATTTCTAACTTTTTTTTACCAAAAGGAAAAGTAATTACTACGACAAAAGCCAAAGTTAAAAAATGGAGTAACACGTATTTGTCTAGAAATAATCCGTTAGATTTAGAAATGCCGATAGTGGTTTTAATAAACGGTAGTTCTGCATCCGCATCAGAAATTGTAACTGGATCATTGCAAGATTATGACAGAGCAGTTGTGATGGGAAAACGTTCTTTCGGAAAAGGATTGGTGCAACGTTACAGAACGTTAAGTTACGGAACGCAATTAAAAGTAACTATTTCTAAGTATTATACACCAAGCGGAAGATGTATTCAAGAATTAGATTATGCAAATAGAGATTTAAAAACTGGTAAAATTCCTAAGTTTTCAGACGCTGGCATTAATGAGTTTAGAACTCAAAACGGAAGAAAAGTTTTTGATGGTGGTGGAATTAACCCGGACATTATTACCGAAAATGAAGTGTTAACAGAAGAAACGAAAATGTTGTTAAGATCTAGGGCGTTATTTAATTTTGCAATTAATTTTAAAAAGAAAAACAAGATAATTACTTCTGCAAAAGAATTTCGGTTTTCTGACACAAATTTTAAACAATTTCAATCGTTTTTAAAGGCTGACACAACGTTTCAAACAAAAGAAGAAACATCATTTAAAACAGCATATAAGTTGTTGAATGATACTCAAAACCAAAAAATCAGAAAAGAGTATTCTCGAATAATAAGCACACTAAAATCAGAAAAAATCAATGCTTTAGAAAGCAATAAAGAGTTTATAAAGAATGAGTTAAAAGATATTATTTTAGATCAATATTATTATCAAGAAGGTGTTTATCAAAACAAATTAGCGTCAGATAAAACAGTATTGGAAGCGGTTAAATTATTGAACAACACAAAAAAGTACCATCAGATATTATCAGGTAAAAAGTAAGATATATAAATTAGTATCTTTGAACTACGTAAAAAAGTAAAAAACTAGAATGAAAGAAAGAACAAGAGCGCAAGAATCTACAGGAGCAATTGAGAGATTATATATTTCTATGCGTCATTTATTAAATAGAGGTTTTTACAAACCTATGGGGATTTCTGGAGAAGCGTTGAGAAAATCCTTACTGCAATTGAGGCCAGAAATTTATGGATCTATAGCAGAAGATAAAGTAGAATTAAATGGATTAATTTATATTATTGAACGATTACCTGAAGGAATTGAAGAGTGCCAATTTATAAATTTAACAGCAGACGAAGGCTATAAAGATTCTCATTTTAAGGCAATTATTCCTCCGAAAAGAAGAAGAAATTGTTACCGGATAGATAAAGACCAAATGAATATTGAGATTACCAGAGGAAGATCTGAAATCTATGATATTTTAACACATTTAACCTTTTTATTTATAGAGTCTCATAAAATTAAAGACAAAGTTTTAATAAATGAAGGTTCAGGTTGTATTAGAGAATGGAAAACGCTTAAAGAAATTGTTTTGTATGATAAATCGATCACAAAAGAAGAAAGAGAAGTAACGATTGCCCATTTAGGAACTATTTTAGGAAGAACTTATGAAGAGGTTTCAAAAATTTATACAACATTTTCTACAGAGAAAAATCCAGACCGATTTTTCCAACTTATTTATTGGTTAGGACAACTGGCGATAAATGAAGCGTTAGAAAACAAGAAACGAGTAGTAACATTTAGTTCTGTTTTAAACGAGCAAATCGGACAACATATTTACGGCGAAACTTGGGCAGATAACATAAAAAAACTCCTTCAAGAAAACAAGTTGTTAGAAAGACCAATTCATATTATTAGTGCAAACATGCACAGTGTTATGAATTCAATTTATGCTAAAGGAGCAATTCCTACAGAAGCAAAAAATAATAAAGGATTTAAATTGTTTGAATTATTAAGTAACGAAAATAGTAAAGAATTTCAGGTAAAAGTTAAAAACTACGCATCTAAAAATGGTTTGATTTATATTAAAGATACTTCTGGAACAAACATAAACGTTCAAATAATTGATACAGAAAAAATTGATTTTGAGACAACTAATTTTACAAAAATCAATTCTAAAAATAAAAAACCAGTACTAATTGTAATGGATTATGCGTTTGGAGAACAAGCTTATGAAACCATGGACGAACTGTTGAAACCTTATATTACAGAAAATGAAACCACTCATTTAAATATAGAATCTGTTTCTATTATGGGAAAAGCAGGAATTTTAGAAGGAGGAAAGGGAGATATTATGATTCCGTCTTCGCATGTTTTTGAGGGAACAGCAGATAATTATCCGTTTAAAAACGAGTTATCTAAAGAAGATTTAGAAGGATTTGGAGTAAAAGCTTTTGGCGGAGCAATGATTTCTGTTTTAGGAACATCGCTTCAAAATAAAGATGTTTTAAAATTCTTTCATGATTCAACATGGAACGTAATTGGCTTAGAAATGGAAGGAGCGCACTATCAGAAAGCCATTCAAGCAGCATCAAAAATTAGAGGAAATATATCAAAAAATGTAAAAGTTCGATATGCATATTATGCTTCTGATAACCCTTTAGAAACTGGAGCAACATTAGCATCTGGAGGATTAGGAATGAGTGGCGTAACACCAACTTATGCAATTACTCAGAAAATAGTAGAGCAAATTTTTTAGTAGCCTCAGGCTGATATTTAATCAAACAACCAAGAAATGTCTAAAGAAAACAATCTAAAAGAAGAAGAAATAGAGTTAGGGCCGTTATTTGTTATTATAGGAAAAGGATTTTCGAACCTTTTTAATTTTATAGGACGACTCTTTAAGGGAGTTTACCATTTTTTAATTCTCATTTTATTATTCCTAAAGACGAATTCTCAAAAACTAATAATCACTGCGCTTATTGGTGGGGTTTTGGGAATGGTTGTAGAGTTTAAAAAAGACCCCACTTTTGGATCAGATTTACAAGTACAGCCTAATTTTAAAAGCGCTAGACAATTGTATAATAACATTAATTATTACAATGATTTAGTGAAACAAAAACACACAGACCTACTTGTAGAGACTTTTAAAATCTCTTTTGAAGAGGCCTCTTCTTTAAAAAAGTTTGAAGTTTTTCCGATTAAAAATCAAAATGATTTGTTAACTTCTTATGACGATTTAATTTTATCCATAGACACACTTACGGCTAAAAGCTATTCATTTACATTGTTTAAAAGAACATTTACAGAGTACGATTATAAAGTGCACAATATTCGTGTGATTGCTACAAAAAAAGATGTTTTTTCAAAATTAGACGATGTAATTATCTCATCGATTGTAGAAAACAACTATTTTAAGAAGGTTAAAAACCTTACAAATGAAAATTTAAACAGAACGGATTCTTTATTACGTGAAAATATTGTTCAAATAGACACTTTAAGAAAAGTTTATATGGCAGTATTGTTAGAAGAAGCTAAAAAGATAACAACAGGAACTACTATAGATTTAGGAGGAGAAAAAAGAACTACAAAAGAATTAGAATTATTTGAAACAAATAGAAAAATCAATAAAGATTTAAAAGATATTAGTGAAGATAAAGCTGAAAAATCAGAAGTTGTTAATGTAATTTCAAACTTTCAACATGTTGGTTATGAAATAAAAGGGGTTCAAGAGAATTACGGTTTTTTAGGAAGTGTATTTGGAGCTGCTTTTATGCTGCTATTTTTGTTGCTTAAAGAATTAAACAGGTATTTAGACAATTACAAACAGCGCTAAAAATTGCTAAGTCTTTTAAAAGAATCTCCAAATTACAGAATCAATAAATGAAAAAAGTTGCTTTAATAACAGGAATCACAGGACAAGACGGTTCTTATCTTACAGAATTTCTTTTAGAAAAGGGATATGAAGTTCATGGAATAAAAAGAAGATCGTCTAGCTTTAACACACAGAGAATTGATCATTTGTATCAAGATCCACATGCAGAAAACAAAAACTTATTTTTGCATTATGGAGACATGACCGATAGTACAAATTTGATTCGAATTATTCAAGAAGTTCAGCCAGATGAAATTTATAATTTAGCGGCAATGAGCCATGTTCACGTTTCGTTTGACATACCAGAATATACAGCAAATGTTGATGGCTTAGGAACCTTAAGATTATTGGAAGCAATTCGTATTTTAAAGCTAGAAAAGAAAACAAAAATTTATCAGGCTTCAACTTCTGAGCTGTACGGAAAAGTACAAGAAGTGCCACAAACAGAAACCACCTCTTTTTACCCAAGAAGTCCTTATGGTGTAGCAAAAATTTATGCCTATTGGATTACCATAAACTATAGAGAAGCATATAATATTTTTGCTTGTAATGGTATTTTATTCAACCATGAATCTCCTGTAAGAGGAGAAACTTTTGTAACTAGAAAAATAACAAGAGCAGTTTCTAAAATCGCTTTAGGATTACAAGAAAAATTGTATTTAGGAAACTTAGACGCTAAAAGAGATTGGGGACATGCGAAAGATTATGTAAGAATGATGTGGATGATTTTACAGGCTGATACACCAGAAGACTGGGTAATTGCTACAGGAAAAACTACATCAGTTAGAGATATGGTAAAAATGGCTTTTGCAGAAGTCGGAATAGAATTAGAGTTTAAGGGAAAGGGAAAAGAAGAAAAAGGAATTGTAAAATCTTCTACAAATACTGCGTTTGATGTTGAGGTGGGAAAAGAAGTGATTTCTATAGATTCACATTATTATAGACCAACAGAAGTTGATTTACTTATAGGAGATGCATCAAAAGCAAAAAACAAATTAGGTTGGACACCTAAATATTCTTTAGAAGAGCTCATCAAAGAAATGATGAAGCACGATATAAGCATAATGAAAAAAAAACAGTATTTAAAAGGTGGAGGTCACAACATAAAAAACAATTATGAATAAAGATGCTAAAATCTTTGTTGCAGGTCATAAAGGTTTAGTTGGAAGTGCTATATGCAAGAACTTACAACAAAAAGGATATACAAATATACTTACCAAAACACACCAAGAAGTAGATTTAACAAATCAGCAAGAAACGGCTGATTTTTTTACGAAAGAAAAACCTGAATATGTATTTTTAGCAGCTGCAAAAGTTGGAGGAATTATAGCAAATAATACCTATAGAGCAGATTTTATTTATAAAAATTTGATGATTCAAAACAATGTAATTCATCAAAGTTATGTGAATGATGTAAAGAAATTATTGTTTTTAGGAAGTACTTGTATTTACCCTAAAAATGCCAATCAACCCATAAAAGAAACTGAATTACTGACTAATGTTTTAGAATACACAAATGAGCCTTATGCAATTGCAAAAATTGCGGGAATTAAATTATGTGAAAGCTATAACTTACAATATGGCACTAATTTCTTATCGGTAATGCCAACCAATTTATATGGCCCAAATGATAATTTTGATTTGGAAAAATCACATGTTTTACCAGCGTTGATTCGTAAAATACATTTAGCGAAATTGCTAGAGAACAGTCAAGAAAAAGAAGTTTTAAAGGACTTAAAAGTTGATAGCTTAGGGGAAGCTAAAGTTATTTCATCAAAATTTGGAGTGACCTCAAAAAGTGTAGAAATTTGGGGTTCAGGAAAACCTAAAAGAGAATTTTTATGGTCCGAAGATATGGCAGATGCTTGTGTTTTTTTAATGGAAAGAAGTGATTTTAAAAACACATATAATCCAACAGAAAAAGAAATAAGAAACACGCATATAAATATTGGAACAGGCGTTGATATTTCTATTAAAGAAGTGGCTGATAAAATTAAAAAAATAGTTGGTTTTAAAGGCGAATTAACCTTTAATACAGAAAAACCAGACGGAACTATGCGAAAAGTTACCGATGTTTCTAAAATCCACAGTTTAGGATGGAAACATACTGTTGAGTTAGAAGAAGGTTTAAAAAAAGCGTATGCTCTTTATCTTAATAAACAATAGTGTTTATGATAAAAAAACTTAGCTCAGACAATTCTTTAATCTTAAAAAATTTATCTTTTTTAACAGTTTTACGTTTTTTTAATATTGGTGTCAAGTTTTTTTTGGTTGCTTATTTAGTTCGTGTTTTAGGGACTATTAATTATGGGGTTTTAACGTGGACAGATTCTATTATTCAATATTTTATTATTTTAATAAACTTTGGTTTTAATATTTATGCAGCAAAATATATTGTTGAAAATAAAAAAAACACAGATTCAATAAATAAGATTACTTCTGCTGTTTTTATCATTAAAATAGTATTATTTCTTGTCAGTTTTTTAGCGCTATATATTTTATCATTTACAGAAGCACTCTCATTATATAGCCATTTTTTATTCTTGATGTTGTTAATGGGAATTGGAGAGGTTTTTTTTCCAATTTGGTATTTTCAAGGAGTAGAAAAACTTCAAATAGCTACTTATATTACTGTTTTTTCACGACTAATTTTGGTTGTAGGAACATTATTACTTGTTAAAACCCCAGAAGATTTAATCATACACATATTATTAATTGTTCTCTCAAATGTAATTATGGGAATTCTTGGCTACATCACATTAGTTCGGAGTTTTGATTTCAAATTTTCTTTTGTTTCTATATATGAGATAAAAAAAATTCTTAAAGAAGCGTATATGTTTTTTTTAGGAAGGTTTTTGTCTCTAACATTTAATTCAATGACCATTTTTTTAATTGGTCTTTTCTACACAATGGATTTTGTTAGTGGGTTTGATGTTGCATTAAAAATTGTATTAGTATGTATTATTCCATTTGATATGCTTCAGCAAGCCGTTTTTCCGACAATAACAAGGAACAAGAACAAAAAGTCGCTAAAAAAGTTAATTTTTTTTAGTGTTATTTTAGGAATAGTATTTTCTATTATTATCTATCAATTTTCTTTTGAACTGTTATCACTTTTTGGTGGAGATGAGTTAAAAAAATATAGTAATGTATTGAAAGTTCTATCGCCAATTCCGCCAATTGTTGCACTTACATTTATGCTAGGAACGTGTACTTTAGTAGCATTTGGATATAATAAAGAGTTCAATAAATCTTTAATTATTTCATCGGTTTTGTATATTTTTATTGTGCTTATTTTATATTTAACACGTCAATTAACTTTTTGGAATTTAGTTTATTTGAGACTTTTTTCTGATGTACTATTAATGTTATTACGTGTATATTACGTTTACAGAAGAAAAATATTTACAACTTAATGTTTGCAATTAAAAAAAATAAAAACAAAATATTACAATATCTAATTGCGATATTGTTATTTGATGTAATAGTCGTTGTAATTTTTGAAAATATTTTTGAAAATATTTTTGCATCAATACCCTATTATAGATTAGCAATAATAGCATTTACATTTCTTTTTTTTCTACCAGAACTTTTATTTGGAAAAATTAAATTAAATTTTAAACGAATATCAAATGAAGGGCTCTTTGTTTTTCTTTGGGGCGCATTTTCGGTTATAGAATTAATTTTTGGTATTGTAAAGGGAAACCCAAAAGTATATATAATAGCAGATTTTGTTTATATACTTTTTGGAGGTTATCTATACCTGATTATTGGCAATAAAATGAAAATTAATTCTTTAACTAGCCAAAATTTAGAGAGCTTTACAGCGTGGTTTTTAATTTTAATTTACCTATTACTTTTTTTTAGTTTTACAATATCTGAGGTGTTTTTTATAGTGCTTTTAAGTTTATTATATCTTTTCTTAATTCAAAAAAAATACAAATTATTACTAGTAGCTTTAATTCCGTTTTTTATACAAATAACAAACTCTAATAGGGCATTGTTAATTTGTTTTTTAACACTTGTATTATTATTTGGCACGTATAAATTATCGTTATATTTAAAAAAGCAAGACCGGTTATTATTAATAACATTTTTGTTGCTTTTTATCGTTTTCTTTTATGAAGAAATTTTAACAATACTTTTTGGGTTTATTCCAAAAAACACGCAACTTTATTATCGTTTTCAGCAATTATTAGAAATTATAAACTTAGGTGTAGATTTTAACAATCCATATCATATTTCAATAGCACAAAGATTAGTAGAAGCTAAATTAGTGCTACAACTTTGGTTGTCAGATTTTTGGCCGTTTATTTTTGGCAGTGGATTAGGAGGTGTTATTGATGGTGCTCTTTTTATTGACCCTTCTGTTACAAAAACAGCATTACTAGGAAGTAAATCAGTTCATAATATTCACCTACTACCTTTTGCATTAATTCACAAATACGGATTACTAGGGCTTATTATTTTTGGAATGTTGCTTGTAGAGTTTTATAATTCAATAAATTATATTATAAAAAAAGCTACGAATACGGTTTTTGTTTTTTGGAATTTAGTGTTTGTACTTTTGTTTATTTACTCACTTCCAGCTGCATCTTTTTTATGGACAACACCGTTGTTTTGGATTGCTTTAGTAATGAAAAAAAGAACGAGATATGAATAAGATTCTTTTAATTGGTCCATTATCTCCACCAATAAATGGAGTTAGTATTTGTAATGATAAAATTATTGCAATAAAAGACCCCGCTTTTCATGTTAAATTCATCAATACTGCGGATGTTAATTTTAGCGAAAAACTGGGCGCTTTTTCATTTAAAAAAATGCTAACAATAGCAAAACAATATGTTTTTATTTATAAAGTTTTTGAAGTAAACACTATATATATAACAATAGGACAAACTTTTTTTGGAGTAATAAAATACTTTCCTTTTTTACTTTTATCAAAAGTTCTTGGCAAGAAAAGAGTCATTCACATCCATGGTAATTATTTAAGAACAGAATTTGAAAACCTTAAAGGATTTAAAAAAGCAATATTTAAATTTACATTGAAGTTAGCTTCTTCAGGAATTGTATTATCCACCTCTTTAAAGAACAATTTAACCCCATTTTTAAAAGAAAAGAACATTCATGTTTTACCAAACTTTGTTGATGAAGAAATATTTAACATCAGTGAAAAAGATATAGAGAGCAAAAATTTTAAAACCTTAAAAATTTTATTTCTAAGCAATTTAATGACAGAAAAAGGAATTTTAGATGTATTTGATTCATTAAAAGTTTTAGAAGAAAAGTCTATTAAATTTGAAGCTAAACTTGCAGGAAATATTGATCCAGAGGTAAAAGAATTAGTGTTAAATAAAATCAAAAACTTAAATAATGTTAATTATTTAGGAGTTGTTAAAGGAATACAAAAAAAAGAACTTTTGCTTAACTCAAATGTTTTTGTGTTTCCTACTTATTATAAAATGGAAGGGCAACCAATTTCACTTTTAGAGGCAATGGGATTTGGTAATATTATTCTTACTACAAATCATGCAGGAATACCGGATATTGTAACAACTGCAAATGGTTTTTTTGTTAAAAAGAAATCACCACAAGATATTTCAGAGTTATTAATTGCGCTTTCGAACACGCTTTCTGAGTACAAAAAAATGCCATTAAACAATCATAAATATGTAAAAGAACAGTTTTCAGAAAAGAAATTTTTATCTTCACTAAAGAAAATACTATCAAACTGATGCCTCAAGACTTATCAAAATTTAAAATTCCTAAAAATTTTCGAGGAAGAAACGTTATAATAGTACAGTTGTGGTGGTTTGTTCAAGCAACATTGTTTCGTTTTTCCCCACAAGTTATGTATGGTTGGAGACGTTTTTTGTTGAGGCTTTTCGGAGCAAAAATTGGTAAGAAGGTAATCATAAGACCAACAGTAAAAATCACTTATCCATGGAGAATTAGTATAGGAAAGAACAGTTGGATTGGAGATGAAGTTACCCTGTATAGTTTAGGTGAAATCGAGATTGGGACGAATGTAGTAATATCACAAAAATCATATTTGTGTACAGGATCACATGATTATACTAAAGAAAATTTTTTAATCTTCTCAAAAAAAATTAACATTAAAAATGGCTGCTGGATTGCTACAGATGTTTTTATTTCTCCAGGAATTACAATCGAAGAAAATACAGTTGTTGGATCTAGAAGTAGCGTTTATGAGAATTTACCGAAAAATAAAATTTGTATTGGTAATCCTGCAAAACCAATTAAAGACAGAATAATGGATTGAAATGAAATCTAAAAAACTCTTTTTCTTATCGATTTTCTTATTCGCTTTTTTCCCCATACTACCTAATAGAGCAAAAGGTTTGCCGGTAATTATTTTCTTTTTATGCGCTCTTTTTATTTTTTTTAAGCACCCAAGAATTAAGAAGTTTAATTTTAAAAAAGTAGTTTTTTTTTCTGGAGTCTATATTTTTTATCTGTTCAGTCTTTTTTATACAGAGAATTTTAAATCTATTGACAAAACATTATCAACAAGACTTTCATTAATTATTATTCCGATTTCTTTTGGATTACTTTCAACGGTAATCTACAAGATTGATGAACACATATTTAAAAAGCTTTCTCAAATCTATTTTATTGCCACAATTTTATATTGTTTAGCGGTTGTTTATACAATAATTAATTTACAGTATTATATAGATAAAGTTACCATTAATGATGTTTATAATAGGCTAACAAACAACATGTTTGGTATTGAGCAACACCCAATTTATGCATCTATTTTAATTTCAATTGCTATTTTTTTAAGTGCTTTTAAATTAATGAAAACAAATAACATTTATAAAAAAGGATTGCTACTTTTTGGAAATATAATCTTGTTATATACCCTTTTCTTTTTTTCTAGAAAAGCAGTAATACTCGCTGTTTTTCTAGCTTTATTAGTATTTGTGTTTACATATTTTAAAAAAATAAAAATTAAAAAAATACTGATAATAAGTACTCTCGTTTTTACAGCAGCAATACTTACAACACCTGTTGTTAAAAAAAGATTTAAAGAGGTTTTTTACAGTGTAACATATTCAAAAATATCACCAGATAATTCTTCTAGTATTCGATTTGGAATCTACAAATGTGTTTTAGAAACGATAAAACAACACCCAATTATTGGCTATGGAATAGGAGATGTAGATATAGCGTTACAACAATGTTACACCAAGACATCAAAATTTTTAGTTGATGGCAATTATAATTCACACAATCAATACTTAGGAATAATGCTAAGCAGCGGTGTTTTTGGGTTGCTCTTTTTCGTTCTGTTTTTACTTTATAATGTAAGAAAGGCAATTCAACATCAAAATAAATTCTTTTTAGTGCTTTTAATATTTTATATTGTAGTCATGTTTTTTGAAAATATATTAGAAAGACAATCAGGAGTAATTATATTTGCTTTTTACATCTGTTTTTTTAACTTTATTAAAATAGAGAAAATCAACCCAATTGCACTTGAAAAAGAAGATCACAATCATAGGAGTTAATTATTATCCAGAAGATACTGCAATAGGATTATATACATCTCAATTAGCAGGTTATTTATCTAATAATAATTACGAAGTATCAGTAGTTACGGGTTTTCCATATTACCCTTCTTGGAAAATTTATAAAGAATATGGAAATAGAAAGACTTTTTTAAGAGAGGAAAGAAACGGAATCACAATTTATAGATACAAACAATACGTTCCTTTAAATCCAACTTTTTTTAAACGAATAATTCATCTTTTAGACTTTACCCTTGGAAGCATCATAAATGTTTTTAAGATTAAAAACACAGATGTTGTGTTGTGTATTGTACCGTTTACTAGTACTATTTTTTTAGGAAATTTTTTATCTAGATTAAAAAAAGCAAAACGATGGGTTCATATTCAAGATTTTGAATTTGATGCAGCTTCAGATTCAGATTTAACGAATAAAAAATCGAAGTCCTCTGTTTTTTTTAAAATCTTATTTTGGGTTGAGAAAAAATTATTAAAATCAGCAGACTTAAGAAGCACAATAAGTTCGTCGATGTTAAAAAAATTAGAATTAAAAAGTCCAGACAAAAAAAACATCTTACTGCCAAATTGGGTAGATGTAGAGAATATAAATCCAGAGCAAGCAAAAATTCATAGATATTTAAATTCAAATGCTTTTAAAATTTTATATTCTGGAAATATTGGAGAAAAACAAGATTGGGAATTTTTTATTCAGTTTGCAAAAAGCATTAAAAAGAACCCAAACATAGAAATTATTCTTATTGGAGATGGAAGTAAAAGAGCGTGGTTAGAAAAAAAATTAATTGCACTTAACAATGTTACATTACATCCACCGGTAGCTTACAACGAATTATCTGATTTATTATGTAGTGCAGATTTACATTTTTTATTTCAAAAAATAGATGTTATAGATACGGTAATGCCGTCAAAAATATTAGCAATGATGGCAAGTAAAAAACCATCTTTAATAACTGGAAATTTAACTTCTGAAGTAGCGGAAATTATTAAAAATTCAAATTCAGGAGCGTATTTTAATGGAACCGATTTGAATGAAGTTACAAACTTTGTTGAAACATTAGAAAAAGATATAAATTTGGGAAAGGAATACGGTATGAACGCAAGAAAATTTGTGTCCGAACATTTTTCTAAAGATAAAATTTTAAAACAGTTTAAAACTTCGCTAGATTCTCTTGTAAAGTAGAAGCCATATTTAATGAAAGTTAAAGGAAGAAAATATTCAATTTTTATCAGGCCATTAATTATCTTAATTGATATTTTAATTATTAATGGTATTGCTTTTTTTTATTCTGATAAAGAATATTTAAATATTATTTTTTTAACCTATACCTCTGTTTTTTGGATCTTAATTTCCCTCTACACAAAATTTTATAATGTTTTTAGATACACACATGTGTCTAAACTTGTATCACTTATCATTTCTCAGTTTTTTGTTTTTGTTTTAGCCTTTTTTGCTTACTTCACTATTTTTAGAGAAGGGGTAATCGTAAATAGACAAATTGAAATTATTTTAACGATTATTATTTCTATTACAATACTAAAGTTCCTCTCTTTCTTTTTGTTGAAAAGCTATCGTTCCGGGGGTAAAAATTACAGAAATGTAATTGTTATCGGTGAAAATATTGCTGCAAAAAACTTAACAAAATTATTTAACCAAAGACAAGATTTAGGGTATCGTTTTTTTGGTTTTTTTTCAGATAAAGTAAATAACTCTAAAAAATACTTAGGAACAATTCCAAAAACATTTCAATTCGTATTAGACAAATCGGTTGATGAAATTTATTGTGAAGCTTCAACAATAACTCAAAATCAATTAAATGAAATACGAAAATTTGCTAATTCTCATAAAGTTGAGTTTAGATTAATACCAGAAAATAAAGCTATTTATAGCAAAGATTTTATTTTAGAACATTATGGAACGATACCTATATTAAAACCCAAGCAATTACCGTTCGAAAAGCTAGAGACACATATTATCAAAAGAACATTCGATATACTTTTTTCAATAATTATTTTTATTACAATACTTTGGTGGTTATTGCCAATCGTTTTTTTTTTAGTTAAAATAGATTCTAAAGGACCTCTGTTTTTTAAACAAAAAAGAGACGGAATAGGAGGTAAACAATTTTATTGTTACAAAATAAGATCCATGAAAACGAATGAAGAGGCAGATAAGAAACAAGCAACAAAAAATGATGAGAGAATTACTAAAATAGGAGCTTTTTTAAGAAGATCAAGCCTAGATGAATTACCTCAATTTTATAATGTTTTAAAAGGTGATATGAGTGTTGTTGGGCCAAGACCTCATATAAATATTCAAACAGAAAAGTATATCAAAGAAATAGATAATTATCTGATAAGAAATTCTGTAAAACCAGGGATAACAGGTTTGGCACAGATAAGCGGATATAGAGGAGAAGTTATAAAAAAATCAGACATAAAAAACAGAGTAAAATTTGATATTTTTTATATTGAAAATTGGTCATTTTTTTTGGACATGAAAATTATTTTCCAAACCATATTAAAAGTTTTTAAAGGAGAAGAAAAAGCATATTAATTTGACGAGTAGTAAGGTAAAAATATCAGCATCAATAGTTCTTTATAAAGAAGATCTAAACGAACTCAAAAAAACAGTCACTAGTTTTTTACAAACAAATGTGTCAAAAAAACTATATTTAATAGACAATACTCCAAACAAACAATTTAAAAATATTTTTAAACAGCAAGAAATAGAATATATGGGTGTTGGGAAAAACATAGGTTTTGGAGCTGCACATAACAAAATTCTAGAAAAAATAAAAAATTATTCAGATTTTCACTTAGTTTTAAACCCGGATGTAACTTTTTCAAAGAAAACAATTCCAAATTTAATAGTGCAGTTAGAAGCAAACGAAAAAATTTCTATGATTGCCCCAAAAGTTTTGTTTCCAAACGATGACCATCAATTTTCATGCAGAAGATATCCAACAATTCTAGAATTGTTTGCGAGAAGAATTCTGGTCTTTAAATCGGTTTTTAAGAAAACAATTGACAATGGAATTTATAAAGACAGAAACCTAAAAAAACCTTTTTTTGTGGAATACTTAACAGGATGTTTTCAGCTATATAAAACTGCAGACTTTATTACTTTAAAAGGATTTGATGAACGTTATTTTTTATATATGGAAGATGTAGATATTTGTAAAAAAATAGACACATTAGGGAAATTAAAACTATTTTATCCCAACGAAGAAATAAAACACGTGCTTAAAAAAGGGTCAGAAAAAAGTGTCAAACTTTTCTTTAGGCACACATTTTCTGTAGTAAAATATTTTAGAAAATGGAAATAGGGATTTCGTAAATTTACAATCTCAAAAAACAATTTAACGCCGTATATTTGTGCGTATAAATACCCATATTACATGAATATTTTAATCTTAGGTTCTGGAGGAAGAGAACATGCTTTTGCTTTAAAACTATCTCAAAGCAACAAAGTAAATCAAGTTTTTGTTGCCCCTGGAAATGCAGGAACTTCTCAAATTGCAACGAATATTAATATCAATCCTACTGATTTTAATATTGTAAAAAAAACAGTTTTAAATAACAAAATTGAGATGGTTGTTGTTGGATCAGAAGCTCCTTTGGTTGATGGAGTTCATGATTTTTTCTTAGCAGATAATGAATTGAAAGATATTCCTGTAATTGGACCCAAAAAAGACGGTGCTTTGTTGGAAGGAAGTAAAGATTTTTCTAAGATTTTCATGGAAAAATACAATATTCCTACTGCGAAATATCAATCTTTTACTAAAGAGAATTTATCGGAAGGATTTGCATTTTTAGAAACTTTAAACGCTCCGTATGTTTTGAAAGCTGATGGATTAGCAGCCGGGAAAGGGGTGTTAATTTTAGACTCTTTAGAAGAGGCGAAAAAAGAATTAGAAGAAATGGTTTCCAATCAAAAATTTGGAGAAGCTTCGTCAACTGTTGTGATTGAAGAGTTTTTAGATGGAATAGAATTGTCTGTTTTTGTTTTAACTGATGGCAAAAGTTATAAAATTTTACCCTCAGCAAAAGATTATAAACGCATTGATGAAGGCGATAAAGGATTAAATACTGGTGGAATGGGAGCGATTTCTCCTGTGCCTTTTGCTTCCAAAGAGTTTTTAAATAAGGTGGAAGAAAGAATTGTAATTCCTACTGTAAACGGATTGCAAAAAGACGGAATAGATTATAGAGGATTTATCTTTATTGGTTTGATGAATGTTGATGGAAGCCCACAAGTAATAGAGTATAATGTTAGAATGGGCGATCCAGAAACTGAAGCAGTTTTACCAAGAATTGAGTCTGATTTATTTGATTTATTTGAAGGCGTTGCAAATCAAACATTACACGAAAAATCGTTTTCTGTAACTTCAAAAATTACAACAACAATAATGTTGGTTTCTGGCGGATATCCAGAAGCGTATGAAAAAAATAAAGAAATTTTAGGAGTTGAAAATGTAACAGATTCTATTGTTTTTCATGCAGGAACAAAATCAGAAAACGGAAAAGTTTTTACAAACGGAGGTAGAGTTCTAGCAATTACTTCTTTTGGAAATACAATTGAAGAGGCATTAAAAAAATCATATTCTTCGATTGAAAAGATTCATTTTAAGAATATGAATTTTAGAAAGGACATCGGGTTTGATTTAGTTTAAAGTGTAGTTGCTTTTTCTAAAGTAAAAGAGAATTCAGAGCCTTCTCCATAAGTGCTTTTTAATAATATGGTTTGATTATGAGCTTCAATTAAGTGCTTTACAATAGACAAGCCAAGTCCTGAACCTCCTTGATCTCTAGATCTGCTTTGATCTACTCTATAAAAACGCTCAAACAAACGAGAAATGTGTTCTTGTTTAACTCCTTCTCCATTGTCGATTACCTTAATTATGAGTTTATTTTGATTATAAGATTCAATACCGACAGTAGTAATTCCATCAGTTTTACCATATTTTATAGAGTTTACGATAAGGTTAATTAGAACTTGTTCTATTTTATCAACATCTCCTAAAACAAAAACAGGAAATTCATAAACGGTGTCAAAAGTTAAAGCAATGTTCTTTTTTTTTGCTTTCATTTCAAACAAATCAAACACATTTTGGATCAGCGTAATAATGTTAAAAGGTTCTAAATTCATTTTTAACCCATCAGATTCTAATTTAGAAATCATATCTAAATCTTTTACAACAGAGACAAGTCTTTCAACTCCTTTATTAGCTCTTTCTAAATACTTTTCTCTAATTTTACGATCATTTGCAGCGCCTTCTATTAAAGTTAAAACATACCCTTGTACAGTAAAAAGAGGTGTTTTTAATTCATGTGCAACGTTTCCTAAAAATTCTTTACGAAAAGAATCTTTTTCTATTAAATTTTGAATTTCAATGCGTTTTCCTTCTGCAAATGTTTGAAGGCTTTTAGAAAGTGTTTCCATATCTGTAGTTACAGACTCTCTATGCAAATCTTCAATATTTAATAACGCAACGTCATTGTAAATTTTTCGAACTCTACGATAAATAAAATACTCTACTCTATATTGAATAATAAAAAAGGAAATAATAAAAAAGGCTGTAACTTCTATAATTAATGTTAGTATTTCAAACTCATCATATAAAAAGTAAGAAATAGCAGAAAGAAACCCTACTAAAAGTGCTAAATACCAAGCAGATAAAAAGGCAAAAGAATATGTTTTTTTAAATTTCACAGAGATGTTTTTTCTAATTATCTTCATCTTCAAATATAAACTTATACCCAACGCCTTTAGTAGTTTTAAAGTAATTTTTGCCTATTTTTTCTCGTAATTTTCGAATATGAACATCAATTGTTCGTCCCCCAACAATAACATCATTTCCCCAAACAGCATCTAAAATAATTTCTCGGGTAAAAACTTTTCCAGGCTTAGATGCTAATAAAGAAAATAACTCAAATTCTTTTTTAGGCAATACAATTTTTTGACCTTCTTTATAAACAAGGTATTTTTCTTTGTTGATGACAATATCACCAATGGCCATTATAGTTTCTTGTTCCTCATTATTTTTCACTCTACGTAACAAAGATTTTACCTTACTAACTAATACTTTTGGCTTTATAGGTTTTGTAATATAATCATCTGCACCTGCATCAAAACCAGCTACTTGAGAATAATCTTCTCCACGAGCGGTTAAGAAAGTAATAATGACATGTTCAAGAGTTTTTATTTTTCTAATTTTCTCACAAGCTTCAATTCCATCCATTTCGGGCATCATAATATCTAGGATAATTAAATGGGGGTTAATTTTTTTTGCTACTTCAACCGCTTTTAAACCGTTATAAGCAGTAAAAACTTGATATCCTTCATTTTTTAAATTGTAACCTACAATTTCTAAAATATCAGGTTCATCATCTACTAATAAAATTTTAATATCTTTTTTTTTCATTACAAACGATGTCTTGTGATACCTCAAAAGTATGGATAATAATTGTAATAATAATAAGACTTGAGGACGATTTAAAGACTTAACAGTAACTTAACCTTTTGCTAATAAATGCTTTAATTGCCAGCGATAAAGTGTCTGTAATTAATAATCTTGTGTTAAAAAAAGATGTAACGTATTAAATCAAAATTTATTCTCTATCTTTAAGATTCTTTTTTAAATTTAATAGCATGACAAAAAAATACTTTTTCACTTTATTATTAACTCTATGTTTTAGTGTAATCTCGTTTTCGCAAACGACGCTTTCTCCAGGAGATATAGTTATTATCGAATTAAGGGCTGATACTCCTGATACATTTAGATTTGTGTCCCTTGTTGATTTAGATGCCGGAACGGTAATAAAATTTACCGAAAACGGATGGACCGGAACTGCATTAAGAACAAATGAGTCTACGATAACATTTACCGCAGCCTCTGCAATAACAAAAGGAGTCAATATTGAGTTTGTAGCAGGAACTGCCGATACTAGGTTTTCTGTTTCTGGTTCTTTAGGTTTTTCTGGTAGTGGAGACCAGGTGATTGTATATCAGGGAGATGCAACTTCACCCACATTTATTTTTGCAGCACAATCTAATAGTACAGCTTGGCAAACAGGGTCAACAGGAACCACTAATTCAGATTTACCTACCGGTCTTACTGACGGTGTAAATGCTGTTGCAGCTGGAACTGGAGCTGGAGCTGGAGATGAATTTGATAATATTTATTACTCGGGAACAACATCTGGAACAAAAGGCGAATTATTAGCTTCTGTTGCGAATGCTTCTAATTGGACTGGAAATAACTCTTCATCATCTCCAATAACAACCAATTTTACCATTAATGCAACGTCTCAACCAGGTTTAAACATTAGCTCACCTTCTGAAGGAGACGTGATAGCATCAACAACAAGTGTGGAAGTAAAATTTACAGTTACTGGATTTACAGTTGCTGCCGGAGGAATTGGAGACGGATATATTAAATGGAAATTAAATGATGTTTCACAAACAGACAAAACAGACACTAGCGATATTACTTTAACTGTAGCTGATGGAAACACTTATAAGGTGTATTTGGAGTTGGTAGACAATGCGGGAAACGCATTAACAACACCAATTAATAAAATAGTAAATTTTTCTATTTCACATCCCTGTGATTTAGTTTTAGGAGCCGTTACAACAACATGTGATGCTTTAACCACAGGTACAGATACTTATAGCGGTTCCATTGCTTTTACAAATGGTAATACGGGAGATACTTATACAATTGCAGCCCCAGCAGGAGTTGTTGTTGGAGGAGACAATCCAAATTCAGTAGCTGCAGGAACTATTACTTTTACGAACATTACAGAAGGAGTTGATGCGGCAATTACAATTAAAGGAAGCGGAACAAGCAGTTGTGACTTTTCACAAACATTGTTTAGTCCAGCATGTGTGGCTTTTCCAGTAGTAGATAAATTTAATTATACAGTTGGTCAAAACTTAGGTGATCAACCTTTGTGGTCGAATTCAAATGGAGGAGACGAAATTTTAATTGCTACACCAACAATTGGAAACCCATTTTCTTCAGCTCAATTCCAAGATCCTACAGGGAATATGGTTACTTTTGGGGGTTCTGGGATAGACTCTTATATAGAATTTAATCAACAAAACTCAGGAGCTGTTTATGCGTCATTTATATTTACTGCTACAGATATTTCTGGATTAACAAATACAAATGGAGGTTATTTTGCTGTTTTAACACAAGCTTCAGGTTCGTATAAACCAAAAATATGGCTTAGACAAGATGCTGGAGATAATACAAAATATAATGTTGGGACTTCTGCAACTAGTTCAGGAGCCACTTACCACACTTTTATGCATACCCCTGGAGAAGAAGTTTTTATTGTTATGGGATATAATTTTTCAACTAATGAAGTGAAAGTTTGGATAGATCCAGACCCAGCAAACTTTGGTGGAGGAAATGTGCCTGCAGAAACATTAAAAGTAACAGCTTCTGGAAATGATATACCAACAGATTTAGGAAGATTTTTAATAAGACAAGATTCTGGAACAGAAACACCAGTAATTAGTTTTGATGAGTTGCGTATTTCTACTTCTTGGGCACAAGTAACCCCAACTGGAGCTACAGCAGGAGTTGGTGAAAAAACTATAGATGGTTTCGTAGCGTATCCAAACCCAGTAAAAGATGGATATTTAAATATTAATACTTCAAATGGAATTGAAAAGGAAGTGGTGCTTTATAGTGTTTTAGGAAAACAAGTTTTTTCTACAAAATTTAATGGCAACACCAAGAGGTTAGACATTTCAATGATTCATCCAGGAATTTATATTTTGAAAGTGATAGAAGAGAATAAAATAGCCACAAAAAAGGTAGTCATTAAATAACAATGGGTTAAATTAATTTCTAAAAGCTCCATTTTTTATGGAGCTTTTTTGCGTTTTAAAAGCGCTTGATAAAATACTTGTTGTAAAGCGGGTCTAATATTTAACGTGTATAAATTTCGATTTTTTCGAGTTGGATATACTCTGTTTGAAAGAAAAATAAAAACCAATTGATTTTCTGGGTCAGCCCAAACAAAAGTACCTGTAAATCCAGCATGACCAAAACTTCCACTACTGACTTCTGGCGCAGGATATGCGCTGGTTATGTCTAATTGAGAGTTGTTTAACAATGGTTTGTCAAAACCTAAACCTCTTCTGTTTTTATTTTTTGGATATTGTACTTTTATAAACTCATTCACTGTTGCCGTACTAAAATAACGTCTTCCTCCATAGTTTCCTTTTTGCACATAAAGCTGCATAATTTTAGCCAGATCTGTCGCAGTCGCAAAGAGCCCAGCATTGCCAGAGATGCCGCCTAGCAACGCAGCATTCTCATCGTGAACCCATCCTTTTGTTAGAGTTTTTCTAAAAAAGGTGTCTACTTCAGTAGGGACAATGTGGTTTAGAAAACTCTTTTTAATGGGTGTAAACCCTAAAGTATAAGCACCTAAAGGTTTGTAAAATTCTTTTTGAAGATATTCTTCATACGTTATTCCAGTAAAATTTGAAATAAAAGAAGGAAAGACCAAAAAACTTAACCCAGAGTATTTATATTTTTTAGAATCACTTACTTCTGACCTTCTAATAATACGAAGCATTTTGCTTTCAAAACGCGTATTTACAAACAAGTTTTCATAGGCTTTTAAAGAAAATTGCTTGCTTGATACTTTACGGATGTACCGCCTTTTTAACACTCCTTTTTCTAACACTTTACTTAAAAAAACAATGTATGGTGATAAACCAGCTTGGTGTGTTAATATTTCTCTAAGTGTAAGTTTTTTTTTGTCTTTTTTAGATTTCCAAGAACTCAAATAGTTGCTAAAAGGTGCGTCTAATTTTATTCTTTTTTCATCGTATAGTTTCATCAATGCTGGAAGAGGACCAATTATTTTTGTAATTGAAGCTAGATCATAGATGTCATCAGATTGTACTTTTTGTATGCTATCATAGGTATGATACCCAAAAGTTTTATGATAAATAACAGTATTGTTTTTTGCAACAAGTAATTGTGCTCCAGGAAAAGCAAGGTTCTTAATAGCAAAAGCCATGATAGAATCTATTTTTATGTCTATGAATTTAGAATCCATTCCAACTTCTTCAGGAATGGAGTAACTCAATCGGGTTTTTTTAGTTGTCAGTCCAAATCCTTTTTTGTAAAATGAAGAAAACGTATTTTGAAGTTTCCCTTTTGCAGCAATTCCGCCAAAGATAAGTTGCGCTACAAGTTCTTGTGAAACTTGTTTTGAATCGGGAATAAAAATCAAGACATTGTGTTTAATTTTTGTAGCTAAAAAAGCTGTCAAAACAGCATTGGAAAAAACGAGTATTATTTTTTTTTGAGAAAAATTTATCTGTTTTAATCGTTGGATGTCATTAATAGTGTAAAGTGCAATAATTGCAATAGTTTGAGTATTTAAAGTTCTTTTTTCTGAGGAAGAATCAATAATGGTATTAAAATTAAAACGAGAAATTTTTGCATACTTTTCTAAGGTTTCTTGCAGGTAATTTTTAGATACAAGATTGCTTATTAAAGCAATCTTGGCACTTTCTAGATGCTCAATTGGAATGGAGTTTTGATTGTTTTTCAAAAGCACTATGTTTTGAAATACTTTTTGACGAGTTTGTAAATCGGTTTTTTGAGTATGTTGAGCAATTAAACTTGTATTACAAATAATCAAAAACAAGAAGCAATAAACTTTAAAATAAAACGAATTTATCATAGTCTAAAATTAACACACAATTAGAAGAGTTACAAATTTACCTTTTTATTTTTAGTATCTTCACTAAAAAATTGCAACAATGAATTTACAAACACATTTAGAAAACATCTTGTTTTTAGATATCGAAACCGTTCCTCAAGAGCAGGATTGGGGTTTGCTTTCTGAAACGAATAAAGAATTATTTGAACAAAAAACTGCGTATCAACGAAAAGAAGATATTACGGCAAAAGATTTTTATGAACGTGCTGCAATTTGGGCTGAGTTTGGAAAAATAATTTGCATATCGGTTGGCTATTTTATAATTACAGAAGGGAAAAAACAACTAAGAATAAAATCATTTTATGCAGAAGAAGAAAAAGAATTGTTACTTGAGTTTAAAGAGTTGATAGAAAACTACTTTAACAAAAAACACCATGTTTTATGCGCTCATAATGGCAAAGAATTTGATTTCCCGTACATTGCAAGAAGAATGATTGTTCATCAAATTGAGTTGCCTAATAAATTAAATTTGTTTGGAAAAAAGCCATGGGAAATTCCGCATTTGGATACAATGGAGTTGTGGAAGTTTGGAGATTATAAACACTATACTTCGTTAAAATTATTAACTTCTGTATTGGGAGTACCGTCTCCAAAAGATGACATTAATGGGAGTGAGGTTGCAAAAGTGTATTACAAAGAAAGAAACTTGGAACGTATTGTTAGATATTGCGAAAAAGACACTATTGCGGTTGCGCAATTGATTTTGCGATTTAACAATGAAGCACTTTTAAAAGAACATGAAGTTATTGCTCAATAACTACTCTTCAAGTTTCATAGAAAGCTCAAGCCAACGGCTTTCTTTTTCTTCCAAAGCATCTATAACTTCTTCTAATTCGATAGATTTTTTTTGAATGTTTTCTGGGTCAAGCATGTTCGTTGAAAAATGATTTTCAATCGTTTTTTTCTTTTTTTCTAGTGTTGCAATATCACTTTCAAGAAGGCCAAATTCTTTGTTTTCTTGAAAACTTAATTTCCCTTTTTGCGTAGATTTTACACGGCTAATTTCTTTCTTTTTTGCGCCAATTTCTTCTTTGGGTTTAGAGTCTTCATAGGCTCTATAATCTGAATAGTTTCCCGGAAAATTTTCAACAATACCATGACCTCTAAACACAAAAAGAGAGTCCATTATTTTATCCATAAAATAACGATCATGAGATACGACTAATAGATTTCCAGGGAAATCTAACAAGAAGTTTTCCAAAACATTTAGTGTAATTACATCAAGATCATTTGTAGGTTCATCTAAAATTAAAAAATTTGGATTTTGAATTAAAACTGCACATAAGTAAAGCCTTTTTTGTTCTCCGCCACTTAGTTTTTCAACAAAATCATGTTGCTTTTTTCTGTCAAATAAAAAGCGTTCTAACAATTGTCCAGCGGTAATTTTTCTCCCTTTAGTTAACGGAATATAATCTCCAAACTCACGAATAACTTCAATAACTTTTTGACCTTCTTTAATGTGAATACCACTTTGCGTATAATACCCAAATTTTACAGTTTCTCCGACCACAACTTTTCCACCATCAACAGGAGATTTCTGTGTAATGATATTTAAAAAAGAAGACTTTCCGGTTCCGTTTTTTCCAATAATTCCAATCCGTTCTCCTCGTTTAAAAACATACTCAAAACCATCTAGAATTTTTATATTACCATAGGATTTTTGCACTTTATGAAGTTCTAGAATCTTACTTCCTAAGCGTTCCATATTAATTTCTAATTGCACCTGATGATCTTCTCTTCTTTTGTGGGCTTTTTCTTTGATTTCGTAAAAATCTTCAATTCTAGATTTTGATTTTGTTGTTCTTGCTTTTGGTTGACGACGCATCCAATCAAGTTCTTTGTTGAAAAGGTTTTTTGCTTTTTCTGTGGTGACTTGCTCAAGCGCAACTCGTTCTTCTTTTTTTTCTAAATAATAGGAGTAATTTCCTTTATAGCGAAATAATTTTCCATGATCTAGTTCTACAATTTCATTGCAAACACGTTCTAAAAAATACCGATCATGGGTAACCATAAAGAGTGTAATTTTCTCTTTAAAAAAGAAATTCTCTAACCACTCAATCATTTCTAAATCTAAATGATTTGTAGGTTCATCTAGAATTAACAAATCAGGTTTGTTAATTAAAACCGTTGCTAAAGCTAATCTTTTTCGTTGACCACCAGATAAATCAGCTACTTTTTTACCAAGCGAATCAAACTTTAATTTTGATAAAATTTGTTTGTATTGCGTTTCAAAATCCCAGGCATTGTATTGTTCCATTAAATCAAAAGCCTTTTGATAAGCTTCTTCTTTTTCAGGATAATTTACGGCTTCATTGTAATTAGAGATAACCTGTAAAGTAGGGTTGTCTGAAGAAAAAATAGTTTCTTCAACGGTTAGAGTAAGGTCTAACGCATCTGCTTGAGCTAAGTAAGAAATTTGGATTCCTTTTCGACTGATTACCTGACCAGTATCAGAAGTGTCAATCCCTGCAATGATATTTAGAATAGACGTTTTTCCACTACCGTTTTTAGCAACAAATGCTATTTTTTGACCTTTATTAATTCCGAAAGAAATGTCTTTAAACAAAACACGTTCTCCGTATGCTTTAGAAATATTTTCTACTGATAAGTAATTCACTACAAAAATTTAGCGCAAAGTACTCAAATCAGCTTGAATTCGCACTAAAATTTTATAACAAAAACCTTATAATTAATAGTATATTGCGAAGAATATAAATGGGCTAGAATTTTAGAAGATTGAGATGCATAAAAAGATTATATATATAGTTTTATTTGGACTGTTGTGCAATCCGTTTATAGTTTTTTCTCAAGACAGTCTTCGAGTCTCGTCCAATAAAATAGAAGAACAGCAATTAAAATTTCAAGATTATTTTTTCAAAGCGTTGGCGCAAAAAGCAATAGAAAATTATAAAGGAGCAATTCAAAACCTAGAACTTTGTAATGAAATAAAACCAAATACTATTTCTGTATTGTTTGAGATGTCTAAGAATTATGCTTTTATGAATCGACAGATTGAAGCAATTACCTACGGAAAAGAAGCGTTAAATATTGCCCCAAAAAATCGTTGGATTTTAGAACATTTAATAACTGTATATAGTAGCATTAAAGACTTTGATAATGCCATTTCGCTCCAAGAAGAATTGGTAAAAAAATATCCAAAGCAAAATGAAAAATTAGTGTATTTGTATCTTAAAAGCGGTTCGTTAAAAAAAGCAAATACATTGTTGTTAAAAATGGAAGCAAATAACACATTAACACCAAATTTAAAACAATTTAAAAACCTTGGATTAACAAAAATTATTAAAAAAGAGGTAAAGAAGAAAGCTTCTTTAAAAAGATTAATCTCTGATTTTGAATCGAACAAAAATTTTGAAATACTTGGCAAAATACTAACACTAGTTAAAGATTCAAATAATGAACTACTGTTAAAATACAGTTCTTTAGGAGTAGCCCTTTTTCCTGCGCAAGCAGTAGTTTACGTTATGTATGCAAAAGGGTTGAATGTAAAAAAGGATTTTTCAAAAGCATTGGAACAATTGCAAAACGGTATTGATTTTGTAATTGACAACCCTAAATTAGAAGCCTTATTTTATGACGAGTTTGCCATTAGTTATGAAGGTTTAGGGAATAAAAAAGAAGCAATAAAGAGTAAAAAGAAAGCGTTAGAGTTACGGAATAAATAAAAATAGATGAAGTTTTTTAGATGGAGTTTTTTGTTGTTAATTTTCGTTGCTTCATGTAAATCAAGTAAGCAAGTGATTCGCTCAGAAAATTTTTCAAAAATGTCTGCAAGAAAAGTTTCTAAAAAACACACCGCTACTTTATTAGATAAGCAAACAATAGAAGCTAAGTTAAAGGTTGCATATGAAGACAGTCGTGTAAGAAAACGGATGTCAGTAAAACTAAAAATAGTAAAAGATCGTGTAATTTGGTTGAATATCACTTATGCTGGTTTTTTAGTTGCAAGAGCTAAAATTACTCCTGAAAAAGTAAGCTATTATGAGAAAATAAACAAAACGTTTTTTGAAGGAAACTTTACTGTTTTAAGAAATTTTTTAGGTTCGGAAGTGAATTTTTATCAGCTGCAAAACTTGTTGTTAGGGCAAGCAATTTTTGATTTAAAAACGCAAAGTTACAAGTCTGTTATTGATAACAATGCATACTTATTAGAGCCGAGTAAACAACAAGCGTTGTTTACTGTTTTGTTTTGGATTAATCCAAAACATTTTAAATTAGATAAGCAAGAAATTATCAGTAGAAAAAAAAATCAATTATTTCAAGCTCAATATAAAAACTATACAGTTGTTGAAGGTGAAATGTTTCCGAAACGAATAGAGCTTCGAGCGAAACAAAATAAAAAATATACTCATATCGTTATTGAATATAGAAGTGTTATTTTTGATAAAAATGTAAAGACACCCTATAAAGTACCTCGGGGTTATAGGCGAATAATTTTTAAATGACAGTAGTAAACTTTTATAAAATATTATTTTTAAGCATTGCTTTAGTGTATGTTCTTCCTAGCAACGCACAAACCCGAAAACAGTTAGAAGCGAAAAGAAAACGTCTTAAGACAGAAATCACAAAAGTAAATAGGTTGCTTTTTGCTGCTCAAAAAAACGAAAAAAACGCATTAGAAGATTTAAAAGATTTAAATCAAAAAATTGCGGTAAGAACTGCGTTTATTGCTTCAATACATAAAGAGTCGAGTTTTTTATCAACAGAAATAAATGAAAATCAAAAAGAAATAAACAAGCTAACAAAGAAATTAAAAACACTTAAAAAGGATTATGCTGAGATAATTTTTAAATCTTACAAAAGCAAATCAAAACAAAACAGAATATTGTTTTTGTTATCTTCTCAAAGTTTTCAACAAGCTTATAAACGACTCGAATACATGAAACAATATTCATCTTTTCAAAAACATCAAGGAGAAGAAATTGTTTCACAAACTGCTGTGATAAAAAGCTTAAATGACTCGTTGCTATTTAAAAAACAAGTAAAAGAGACGTTAATATTCACTGAAAGAGAACAAAAAGGAAAAATTGAGTTAGACAAAAAAAATCAAGAAAAACTAGTTTCAAAGATTAAAAAGAAAGAACAGAGGTATGTCAAAGAAATTAGAAAAAAACAACAAGAAGAAGCCAAAATTGCAGCTCAAATAGATAAGATTATTAAAGATGCAATTGCCAAATCAAACAAGATAAAAGGGAAAAAGTTAGCAAAAGGGAATACATCAAAAAAAGAGTTTGTTTTATCACCTGAAGCAAAAGTGCTGGCTGTTCAGTTTCAAAAAAACAAAGGAAAATTACCATGGCCAGTTGATGAAGGGCTTGTTATTAGACGCTACGGAAAACAGGCACATCCAACATTAAGAGGCATTACAATTACAAGTACAGGCTTACATATTGCTACAAAAAAAGGAGGAAAAGCGCATAGTGTTTTTAAAGGTAAAGTACTAGCAATACAATTATTAACCGGAGGAAAAAAAGCAGTTTTAATACAGCACGGAAATTATATTACTACCTATAACAACTTAGAGAGAGTTTATGTAAAAAAAGGAGATTCAATAAAAACGGGACAAGAAATAGGGAAAATATTTACCAATAGAGTTACCGGAAAAACAACACTTATTTTTGTGGTTCATAAAGAAACTCAACGACAAAATCCTGCTAGCTGGATTTTGAAAAGATAGATTTAGTTTTTCATTATTTTTTTAATCATATTTTTTTTAGTCATTGCAGTTGTTGTGATAACTCCAGAAAGCAAGGCAGCTGCAACACCTGCGGTTACAATGTCTTGCCCAGTTAAGTAAAAGTTTTTAATAGGCGTTTTTGGTTTTAAAAACGGTTGTCGAAAACGACTAGGTGTATGATCTAACCCATAAAGCTCTCCTTTTTCATAATTTACAAAATGCTGTGTTGTTAACGGAGTAGAAAGTTCATAGCAATCTATTTTACCTTTCAAATGTGGTAGCTGTTTAAATAGTTCTTGAAGCAATCTTTGTGCAATTTTTTCTTTAATATTATTGTACTCTTCTCCTCTTTTCATCCATTTACTGCCATTCCATTTTTCAAAAACTTCATAAGGCAATAAGGTAATGATATCTATAGTGCTTTTTCCTGGATATCGATTTGACCAATTAGGGTCTTTAGCAGATGGAAAAGAAATATATACCAATGGAAAAGAATTATTAATATCTTTCAAATAATTTTTTACAGCACTATCATGGTCTATTTTCTCAGGATATATCCAGTAGTTAGTTTTAGGAAGATTTAATTCTTCAGGAGAGCCATTTAACCCGATGTATAAAGAAGCGTGCGCTACAGAATGACGCACCTTTTTTAACTGTTCTTTTAGTTGATGTTTCTTAACTGTTTTAGAAGGTAAGAGTTTATTATAAGTAGTCATAATTCCTGCACCACTGATAATGTTGTTAGCAGAAAAAGTTTTACCGTCTTTCATTTTGACTCCAGTTGCTTTATTGTTTTTAATAAGAACCTCTTCTACTTCTGCGCTTATCAAGATAGTTCCACCTGCCTTAGAAATTATCTTATCTGTAGTTTTTGCAATTTGAGAAGAACCTCCGACAGGGAAACTTCCCCCGTTAAAATAATGACGAGCCACAGCCGCATGCATAATAAAACTGCTTTTTTTTGGAGGAAGACCATAATCTCCATATTGTGCTGAAAGGACTTTAATAAGCTCTTCATTATCGGTAACAGACTTTAAAACGTTATAGGTGGTTTTGTCTGAGAATTGATAAAAAGGTTTTCGCATTCTGTTACCTAAAAAGAGCCTCATGCAGGAAGACAATGCTTTGTCCATATAAAAATTTCGACTCGTTTTGGTTGCTGCAAAAACCAAGTTGATATACGTTTCAATAGCTTCTTTTTCTTGTGGGAAGTATTCTGTAATTTTCTTCTTAAAATTGGTAGTTCCTTTGACAAAATCATATGATTTTTCACCAATAATAACTTTATCATAAACCCTTCCCATATCTGCCCATTTTAGTTGAGCATCCGTAATATAATCGAACGTTTTTTTAATAACAGAATTAGGTGTTTGTACATCACCAATATAATGAATACCAACATCCCATTCATATCCTTTCCGTTTAAAAACATGTGTAAATCCACCAGCAGTGTAATGACGCTCTAACACCAATACTTTCTGCCCTTCTTTGGCAAGAATAGCAGCAGATGTTAAACTTCCCATACCAGAACCAATAATAATGGTATCGTATTTTCCTGCTAATATTGGGTTCTTTTTATAGGACTGAATCATACGTAAAAATTAAGAAAATAGAGTTGCTATGCTAATATACAATCTTAATTTTTTAAACGAAAAATAGAATGTAACTATTTAAATAATGCTTTTAATTCAGAAGCATCATCAGGGTTCATTTTGCCAGATAAGATAAGGCTCAATTGTTTTCTTCGCAAGGCACCTTCATAACGTTCTTTTTCTAATTCAGTTTCTGGAGTAATTTTAGGGACAGGAACTGTGCTACCAGTTTCATCAACGGCAACAAAAGTATAAATCCCTTCATTTACAAGAGATCTTTTCCCTGATTCTCGATCTTCAATCCAAACATCTACATAGATCTCCATTGAAGACTTAAAAGCTCTAGAAACTTTAGCTTCTACCGTAACAACACTTCCAACAGGAACAGCTTTTGCAAAAGACACATAGTTTACAGACGCAGTTACAACAATTCTTCGAGAATGGCGTCTTGCGGCAATACTACAAGCTCTATCCATTCTAGCAAGAATTTCTCCTCCAAATAAATTATTTAAAGGATTTGTTTCACCGGGTAAAACCATGTCGGTTAATATTGTTAGAGACTCTTTTGGGGTTTTTGCATTCATCAAAAAAAAAGATTAGAATTTTGCGCAAAGATATACATTCGAAATAAAGGAAGTGAATAAAAAAATCAAAAAAGGATGGTTAGTCGAATTTTTTAATCAATAACCAAGCATCTTCAGAATGTTGGTTTCTAATAGCGTATAAACTTTTATATGCTTCGGATTTTGTAGAAAAACTATTGAAAGAAACTTGTGTTAAACCCCATTTATTTTTCCCTAAAATCTTTGCGTTAAAACCTTTTGATTTTAGTTGGCGAAGTTTTTTTTCTGCATTTTTAGAAAATTGAAACGCACCAGCAATAATATGAAAGTTGGTTGTTTTTTCTTTGGTTAAATTTAGTTCAATAGTAGGTAAAGGATTGCCAATAACAAAAGTTGCGGATTGTATTTTTTTTTCTACTATTTTTTGTTGTTTTGCAAAATTTTCTTTTTGCTTTTGTTGGCTTAGGTTGTTCCAACCTAAAGTGCCAAGTGTTAAAACTACTGCTGCTGTTACTGCATATTTAAGGAAACTTGACGATGTTTTCTTTGTGTGTACAACTGGAGTTAATTTTTGAACCCGATTTTTAGACACTTCCCTTTTTGCTTCTGGAGAGCTAAATGAAGTAAGCCCAAAAGAAGCGGTTAAATAATTTGTGGTTTGGTTAGGCTCAAAAACCAATTGTTGATTTTTATTTAAAGACAAGCTACCTATTGTTCCAATAAGTAACGATTCGTTTTGTAATTGCTTTTGCCAATTCTTTACAGTTGATGAAATGATTGTTACCGCTTTTTCGAAAGAAATGTTTTCTGAAGAAGCAATATAGTTCGCTAACAAACCATCGTTATTTTTTAAATGAGAATTGAATGTAATTTGTTTTGTAGGCGGATAAAAGGTGTGTGAAAAAGAGTTTACTTTTGCTGAAACAGCATTGGTTACAAACCCTCCAAAATTAGGGATAATTACACAATCGTATCTGTATAATAAATCATTGATATAGTTGGCTAAAGTCATGATAACAAAGATAATTTATTTTTAGAAAAAACCGAAATGAAAGCCAAAACTTATTAACAAATATTTTGTATATTGATTTTCAAATTGTTAAGCATTGGAAAAAGAAAAACTCCTTGCGGTTTTACGATTGCAAAAAACAAAATCTGTGGGCGATATTTTAGCCAAAAAACTAATTGTTGCAACAGGAGATGTTGCGCAAATTTTTCAGGAAAAAGCAACAAATCTTCAAAAAATAAACGGAATTGGAACACATGTTTTAAAGCAGTTATTTGACAAAAAAGCTCAAGAACTTGCAGAAAAAGAATTGGCGTATATTATTGAAAACAATATTTCAATATCATACTTCTTAGAAGATGATTATCCAAAGAACTTACAGCATTGTATTGATGGACCAATTTTGTTTTTTAAAGAAGGCAATCTCGATTTTACATCTCAAAGAATTATTAGTATTGTTGGTACTCGAAACATGACTTCTTATGGGAAATATTTTTGTGAGAACTTGGTGTCTGAATTAGCCATTTACAATCCAACAATTGTAAGCGGATTTGCGTATGGCGTAGATATTTGCGCACACAAAGCTGCAATAAAAAACAACTTACAAACCATTGCTGTGTTAGCACACGGCTTTGATCAAATTTACCCAAAGACACATAAAAAATACATGCATGAAGTACTTCAAAATGGGGGTTTTTTAACAGAATTTTTTCATAATGAAAACCCGTTAAGAGAACATTTTTTAAAACGAAATCGAATTGTGGCAGGAATTTCTCAGGCAACAATCATTATCGAATCTGCAGAAAAAGGCGGCTCTTTGGTAACTGCAGATATTGCAAACTCATATAACAGAGATGTGTTTGCTGTAGCAGGAAGAACAACAGACGTGTACAGTAAAGGATGCAATCATTTAATAAAAAGTAATCAAGCATCATTGCTAACATCCGCAAAAGATATTGCAAGAATGTTAAATTGGGATATAGGAATTACATCGCCAAAACCAAAGCAGCAAGAACTATTTGTAGAATTAACAGAAACGGAAAAAAAAATTTATGACTACCTTTTTAAAACAGGCAAACAATTCTTAGATGTAATTGCGTTAGAATGTGTAATTCCTGTTTATAAATTAGCCCCTATTTTATTAGAAATGGAATTGAAAGGCGTGCTAAAACCTTTGCCAGGAAAGTTGTTTGAGGCTGTATAAATTGTTTGATAATAGAAATTATTGTAGGTGTTTAATTTAGTTTGAAATGAAAAAGGGTGTTATTTCTTTGATCGTACGCTTTCAATAATTACCGTTGATAAAATTAAAAACCCACCAATATAAGTGTTAAATGTAGGGATTTCATGTAAGAAAAAGAATGCCAAAATAATTCCAAAAACGGGTTGAATACTACTGATAATACTTGCTGTTGAAACAGAAAAATATTTTAATGTTTGCACCATTATTGTATGTCCAATTGCTGTTGTTAACAGAGCTAATAATAAAACATACGGAAATTGAGTCTTTGCCACAGAAGTGTCCATAAAAAAAAGCACAGGCGCTAAGACAATGGTTATAATTAGCATTTGATAAAACATAAGCAAAGTGCCGTTGTGCTTTACAATATGTTGTTTCAAAATAAGAATTCGAATGGCATAAAAAAGAGCAGATAAAACACCAAATAAAACACCTTTTACATGATTGCTCTCAAGGTTAAATTCGGGTGCTAAAGTATAAACTCCTATAAGCACGATACACCCTAATAGCAAATGAATAGGATTAAATTTGGTTTTGATAAAAAGCGGTTCTAAAAGAACTGTAATTACTGGAAACGTATAAAGAGATAACATTCCTAAAGCCACATTAGAAAGTTTTAGAGCGTAAAAATAAGTTATCCAGTGCCCAGCCATAAAAAGCGCACTAACAACAAAAGGAACAAATTCATTTTTTAAATGAATGCGAAGGGCTATTTTTTTATATCGACAAAAAAGATATAAAAACACCATGGCTAAAGAGGACCTCCACCAAACTAATACCGGCGGAGGCATTTCTATATATTTTCCTAAAACTCCAGAGGTGCTTATAAATAATATTGCTAAAACAAGTTCAGAGAGGTGTTTTAAATGCGTGTTTTTCATTTAAATGTCTTTTAAAACAGTGAGTGCTTTTTTCACAGAATCAATTCGTATAAATGTAACCAAGAGGCGCAATCCTTTTTTGGTTTCCTTTTCTTTTATTACACAACTTTTATTGTTTTTTTGCACGTATTTTAGCATATCAGTAAAGCGATTTGTTTGGTAAAAAGCACTTTGTTGATCTGAAACAAAATAACCAATCATTCGTTGTTGTTTTAAAATCACTTTTTCTAACCCTAAATTTTTTGCCAGCCACTTAATACGAACACTGTCTAATAAATCAACTACTTGTGTAGGAATTTCTCCAAAACGATCAATTATTATTGATTCAAATTTAACGAGTTCCTCTTCAGTTTTTAGCGACCCAAGTTCGCTGTATAAATTTAAACGTTCAGAAATTATATTTATATAATCATCCGGAAAAAGAATTTCAAAATCAGTATCAATTTGTACTTCTTTTACAAACTCTTTTGGGTTAGAATTATCTGTCGGATACAATTCTTTAAACTCGTTTTCTTTAAGTTCTTCTATAGCTTCTTGTAATATTTTCTGATAGGTGTCAAACCCAATGTCATTAATAAACCCACTTTGTTCACCACCTAATAAATCTCCAGCACCACGAATCTCTAAATCTTTCATGGCAATATTTAAACCGCTTCCTAAATCAGAAAATAATGTTAGCGCTTCTATTCGTTTTCTAGCATCATCGGTCATAACATGGTAGGGCGGTGTTATAAAATAACAAAATGCTTTCTTGTTTGATCTACCAACACGTCCTCGCATTTGATGTAAATCAGAAAGTCCAAAATTATTGGCATTGTTAATAAAAATAGTGTTGGCATTTGGCACATCCAATCCGCTTTCAACAATAGTTGTAGAAACTAACACGTCAAATTCGCCACTCATAAAACCAAGCATTAATTCCTCAAGTTTTCTCCCTTCCATTTGTCCGTGTCCAATCCCAATTTTTGCACTTGGTAATAAACGTTGTAACATACCCGCAACTTCTTTAATGTTTTCTATTCTATTGTGGATAAAAAAGACTTGTCCACCTCTCGATATCTCATAAGAAATAGCATCTCGTATTGTTTCTTCGCTAAAGCGGATAACATTGGTTTCTATAGGATGACGATTTGGAGGTGCTGTATTAATTACTGATAAATCTCTTGCCGCCATTAAGCTAAACTGAAGTGTTCTAGGAATAGGTGTTGCCGTTAATGTAAGCGTGTCAACATTTTCTTTGATGGTTTTTAATTTGTCTTTTACAGCGACGCCAAATTTTTGTTCTTCATCAATAATTAACAATCCTAAATCTTTAAAAATAATTCTTTTATTTGTTAATTGATGCGTGCCAATAACAATGTCTATACTTCTATCGGCTAAACCATCAATTACATTGTTTTTTTGTTTGGTAGTTCTAAACCTGTTTAAGTAATCTATAGTAACAGGAAAGTTTTTTAAACGCTCAGAAAAGGTTTTAAAATGCTGAAAAGCCAATATGGTTGTTGGTACTAAAATAGCCACTTGTTTTCCATTGTCAACTGCTTTAAAGGCTGCTCTAATTGCTACTTCTGTTTTTCCAAAACCAACATCTCCACAAACTAAGCGATCCATGGGTTGCTCTTTTTCCATATCTTTTTTTACATCTTGAGTTGCTGTAAATTGATCTGGCGTATCTTCGTAGATAAAACTAGCTTCTAATTCATGTTGAATATGCGTGTCTGGTCCAAAAGAAAATCCTTTTTGAAGTCTTCTTTTTGCATATAACTTGATTAAGTTAAAAGCAATATGTTTGATTCTAGATTTTGTCTTTTGTTTTACTTTTTTCCAAGCTCCTGAACCAAGTTTGTATACTTTTGGAGGCTTTCCATCTTTTCCATTAAATTTAGAAATCTTATGCAATGAATGTATGCTGATGTACAGAATATCTCGATCTCCATAAATCAACTTAATGGCTTCTTGTTTGTTTCCTTCAACATCAATTTTTTGCAATCCGCCAAATTTTCCAATTCCATGATCCATGTGTGTCACATAGTCTCCAATTTGCAGGTTTGTTAATTCTTTTAATGTAATGGATTGTTTTTTCGCGTATCCGTTTTTAAGACGAAACTTATGATATCGTTCAAAAATTTGATGATCGGTATAGCAAACAATTTTTTCATCCTCATTTATAAATCCTTGATGTAGAGGAAATACAATTGTCTTGTAATGAACCTCTTGCTCTGTGTCGTCAAAAATGTCGTGAAAGCGCTGAGCTTGTTTTTCGTTTGTGCAAAAAATATAGTTTGTAAAATCTTTTAAATGGTGTTTGTTTAAATCATCAATTAATAAATTAAAACGCTTGTTAAAAGAGGGTTGAGGTTTTGTATTGAAATGAATTTGTTTGTTTGGTGAGTTTTGAATAGATCCAAAATTTACCAATGTAAAATCTTGTAATTGGTTTTTAATAAATGTGCCGTTGCAAAATAATTCGTTTGGTTTTGCATGATTGATCGCTGTAGATAAACCTTCAAATGCTTCAATTGATTTATCATAAAAAGTATCTAATCTACTTATAGTGAGTTCTAAATTATGAATAAAAATAACTGTTTTTGAAGGAATGTATTTTAAAAAACTTTCTCTACTTTCTTGCAGTTTTTTATTTTCAACATTTGGTAGAATACTTACTTTTTTTAGCTTTTCTTTAGAGAGTTGTGTTTCGACATCAAAAGATCTAAGGCTATCAATTTCATTGCCAAAAAACTCCATTCGATAAGGCTCATCATTAGAAAACGAAAACACATCAATAATTCCTCCACGAACAGAAAACTCTCCAGGTTCGCTTACAAAGTCTACACGATTAAAATGAAACTCAAAGAGCATTTCATTTACAAAATCTAATGAAATTTTTTCACCAACCGCTATCTTTAAAGTGTTTTTTTCAAGCTCTTTCTTTGTCACAACTTTTTCGAAAAGAGCATCTGGGTAAGTAACAATAACTGCAGGTTTTTCCCTAGAATTTATTCTATTTAAAACTTCAGATCGTAATAAAACATTGGCATTATCTACTTCTTCAATTTGATAAGGCCTTCTATAAGAACCTGGATAGAACAACACGTTTTTTTCTCCAAGCAATTGTTCTAAATCGTTTAAAAAGTACGCAGCCTCTTCTTTATCATTAAAGATTAAAAGATAAGGTTTCTCTGCTTCTTTAAAACTTTCAGAAATTAAAAAAGACAACGACGACCCTGCCAAATTCATTATCTGAAAATGGTTTTTTCCGTGTTGTATTTCGTTTAAAACCTGCTTTAGTTTTGCAGATTTATTAAAATGATTTATAATAACCTGTTTGCTCAAAAGGTATTGATTTTAAGCAAAGGTACTATCTATTTGAAAATAATAAAATTAAAAACGTTTTTTGTTAAAAAGACAATAATTCTATAAAAAATAGAGTTTATTTGTAATCTATAAACTAGTAAAGATGTATAAAATCCCTATAATTTTTATTCTAACACTACTTTTTAGCCTACAAGTAACCGCACAAAGTAATAACAGTAAATGGGTTGTTGGAATTGGTGGTTCTTTGGCAAAATTTCAAGATGCTGATGTCGCTTTCATCGGTGATAACTTTAATTCTCAAGCCCCTAGATTAAGTGTTTCTAGATATCTTTTTAAAGGACTAACTGTCGATGTAGGACTTTCGTTTTCCGGAATTTTTAAAGATGATATCCCTTATTTTTCTTTTGATACAGCCGTTCGGTATGATTTTGAAAACTCAAATGAAAGCTTCGTTCCATATGTACTTGTAGGAGGAAGCATTGTAAAAACGATTAATAAAGCCTCACCAACATTTAATTTAGGTTTTGGAAGTACATATTGGTTAACCGGTAAATATGGGCTAAACACGCAGCTTGTTTATAAACATTCTTTAGAGAGCTTTGAGGGAATGAGATCTCATTTACATTTATCTGTTGGTGTTGTGTACAGTTTTATATTTAGAAATGACTCTGATAGATTGTGGAACCGTAATTAAGAGGTTTTATTATTTCTTTTTTTGCGTTTTGATACTCCAGCTGAAACCAGTTGAGAAGTAATTCATAGTGTAATTTAAGCCCATTCCATAAGAAATGTCTAATTGCAAATTATCTTTAAGGAGGTAAGTAAACCCAGTATCAAAACTTACTAAAGGATTTTTAAAATCAACGAATTCACCATAAGACTCAACATAGAATCCGGTTTTTTCAGACAATGAAACGCCGAATGCGATTGAGTAGGTTAAATTACCACTTCCAATTCCGAAATAATCATAACCAACATTATATGCAAAACCAAATTTTTCAGAAATAGCATGAGATATAGATAATTTGTTAATTGTACCTAACTTATCACTTGTCAATTCTCTTTTTGCAGTTGGTAAAATTAAGTGTGATAAAAAAGCGATTTCAGTGTTTACATTTTCTTTTTTGAATAATTGAATTTTTGTCCCAATTTGCAAATCACTAATTCCACTGTTTTTTAAAGAATTCTGTATTGCTTTATTGGTTTCAAATTGAGCTTGTAAACGCAATTCAACGTTTTTAGCAACCCCATACCTCCATAAAATTGAAGGATATGCATTTGCTTGTATTCTAGCGCTTCTTTGAAATAGAGCACCAGCTTCTATTTGTAGGGTTTTTAAAGGAATAGTAGAAGAGCTTTCAGTTTGGTCTGGTCTGTCAGTGATTATTTCTTGTGCAGAGATTGTTCCTATTGCAAAGAATATTATTAGGGCATTCACTTTTTTTGAGATACTCATTTTTTAAATCTGAAATTTTGACAAAGATAAATTTTTTTTTTAGACAAGGCTAAAAAAAGTTTTAAATGAATAAAAAAACATATACATTTGCTGCATAATCAATACCATATGTTTACATCTTCAGAAGAAAACTATTTAAAAGCAATTTACAATTTAGGTCTCGCGGCTCAAAAAGGAGTGAGTACAAATGCGATAGCAAAAAAGCTAGACACAAAAGCGTCTTCTGTAACAGATATGATGAAGAAGCTAGCAGAAAAAAAAGTATTGATTTATCAGAAATACCGAGGAGTAACTTTAACTGTTACAGGAAAGAAGACTGCCGCTTTGATTATAAGAAAGCATCGATTGTGGGAAACTTTTTTAGTAGAAAAGTTAAATTTTAATTGGGATGAAGTACATGATGTCGCAGAGCAATTAGAACATATAAAATCACAAAAATTAATTGATGAAATAGATGTTTTATTAGGGTTTCCAATAATAGATCCTCATGGAGATCCAATTCCTGATAAAACCGGAAATTTACATTCAATTACCAAAAGTTTACTCTCTGCTTTGTCGGTTAATGAATCTGCAATTTTTGTGGGAGTTGAAGATTCATCATCAGAATTTCTACAATTTTTAGATAAACAACATATTGCTTTAGGAAACAATATTAAAGTAATACACAAAGAGCCTTTTGATGATTCTTTAATGATAGAAGTATCAGAAAAAATAATGACAATTTCTAATAAAACAGCTAATAATTTATACATACAAAAATAATGACAACATTTGAACAATTAGTAAATTTCGGAAAAGAGCACCCAATATTAGCGGCATTATATGCTTCTTTATTTACATGGGGATTAACAGCTTTAGGAGCAAGTTTAGTATTCTTTTTCAAGAAAATGAATCGTGCTGTTTTAGACGGGATGTTAGGTTTTACTGGTGGTGTAATGATTGCCGCAAGTTTTTGGAGTTTATTAGCCCCAGCAATTGAAAACAGTCCAGGAGAAGGGTTTGTAAAAGTACTTCCATCTGCAATTGGTTTTGCGCTTGGAGCTGTGGCTTTATTTGGAATGGATAAATTATTGCCTCATTTGCATATTAATTTTAAAGAAAACGAAGCAGAAGGAGTTAAAACAAGCTGGCACAAAACTACACTATTAGTATTGGCAATTACGTTACATAATATTCCAGAAGGTTTGGCAGTAGGTGTTTTATTTGGAGCAGCTTCAACACTTGTTGGAGCAGAACAAACAGAAATGATTATTGCGGCAATTTCGTTATCAATAGGAATTGGAATTCAGAATTTTCCAGAAGGATTTGCAGTTGCAATGCCTTTGAGAAGACAAGGGGTTAGTAGATTAAAAAGTTTTTGGTACGGACAATTATCAGCAATTGTAGAGCCAATAGCAGCAGTTTTTGGTGCAGTGGCTGTTTCATTTTTTACGCCTTTATTACCTTATGCGCTAGCATTTGCTGCAGGCGCAATGATTTTTGTGGTTGTAGAAGAAGTAATACCAGAGACACAAAGAGATAAATATACTGACATTGCAACGTTAGGTTTTATTGGTGGTTTTATTGTGATGATGTCATTGGATGTTGGTTTAGGATAATTTTTTTTAAAACGGATTCTAAACGTATCAAAAACTTATTTTAAAAATAGTATTTTGCACTAAAATAGCATTGTGCAAAAACATTCAAGTTTTCAAGTATACAACGCTTCCGCTGGAAGTGGGAAAACCTTTACTCTTGTAAAGGAATACTTAAAAGTTGTATTACAATCTGAAGATCGGTTTCTTTTTCAGCGAATTTTAGCAATCACTTTCACAAATAAAGCTGCGGCTGAAATGAAAGAGCGAATTTTAGCAAATTTGCAAGCGTTTTCTAAAGGAAAATCAACCGATATTTTACCTAAAATTTTAGAAGAAACAACACTCGATATAGAGCTTGTCAAAGAACGAAGTACACAAATTTTAGTGGCAATATTACAAAATTATGCTGCTTTCGGTATCACAACAATAGATAGCTTTACACATAAGATTATTAAAACCTTTGCGCATGATTTAGGGTTAAACTTAAACTTTGAAGTTGAATTAGATTCTACAACATTGTTAAATCAAGCAGTAGATGTATTGATTTCTAAAATTGGAATTGAGAATGATATTACCAATGCGTTGATTGAGTTTTCTTTAGAAAAGGCAAATGAAGATAAGTCTTGGGATGTTTCTAGAGACTTAAATGAGTTTGCAAAAATTTTATTGAATGAAGAAGATGCAAAGCATTTTAAGAAGTTAAGTACTAAAAAAATTAGTGATTTTACAGCGTTGAAAAAAGCACTGACAACATCACAAAGAAAAATTGAAAAAAGGTTTTTTGATGTTGGTAAAAAAGCGCTTGAACTTATTGAGGATTCAAATGTAAATCATACAGCGTTTTCGTATGCAGGAGAGTGTCCAAAACATTTTATTAAGTTAAAAAAAATAAAACAATTAAAAACAGACGATTTAAAATTTGACGGAAGGTTAAATACCAGTTTTGAGCAGGGTAAAAAGCTGTATGCAGCAAAAGCATCTGCAGAAATTAAAGACGTAATTGCTGGTTTGACGGAAGAATTAAAGTCTTTATATTTTGAATCAAAAGAGTATTATACTCAAAATTACAGTAGGTATATTTTAAATAAATTGGCTTTAAAAAGTTTAATTCCGTTAGCGGTTTTAACCAAAATAAATACAGAATTAGAGTCGATAAAAAATGAAAGCAACATTCGGTTAATTGCAGAGTTTAATCAATTAATTGCTGAAAATATAAAAGATCAACCAGCACCTTTTATTTACGAAAGAATCGGCCAGAAGTTTATGTATTATTTTATTGACGAAATGCAAGACACCTCTGTATTACAATGGCAAAATTTAATTCCGTTAATTGATAATGCTTTATCACAAGAAAAGAGTAACTTGTTGTTAGTTGGCGATGGGAAACAGGCAATTTACAGGTGGAGAGGCGGTAAGGCAGATCAGTTTATTAATTTAGGGTTGTCAGAAAAAAACATTGCAAATACGAATCCTTTTCAAATAAAAAAAGAAGTTAAAGAGTTAGAAACAAATTTTAGAAGTTATAGTGAAATAATCCAATTTAATAATCAGTTTTTTCAGCATGTTTCTAAGTACTTTCAGAACGAATCGTATCAACAATTATTTATCAATGGAAACAATCAAATTGAAACCACAAAAAAAGGAGGATATGTTTCTATTGATTTTTTAGAAAAGGAAGAAGAAAAAGAGGAGAATAATTTAAAGTACGCAAAAAGAGCGCTTGAAGTTATTTTGAGTTTAGATGCAGAATTTTTAAGAAATGAAATATGTATTTTGGTTAGAAAAAAAAGCCACGCAATTGTTATGGCTAACTATTTATCAGAAAACGATATTGAAATTGTATCTTCAGAAACGCTGCTTCTCAAAAACAGTGAAAAGGTTAATTTTATTATAAACTTCCTACAAGTAATTCAACATCCAAACGATCAAGAAGCGCTTTTAGAAGTTCTTTACTTTTTACATAAACATTTAAAAATAAAGAAAGACAAACAAGTGTTTTTTGAAGAATTAATCACTATTCACAACAAACAAGTGTTTTTAAAACTATCTGAATATGGAGTTGCTTTTGACACCAAAACCTTTTATCAATTCTCTTTTTATGATAAGATAGAAGAAATTATTAGAAAATTTAAGCTAACCACAACTTCAGACGCGTATTTGCAGTTTTTTTTAGATGTAGTTTTTGATCACCAAAGAAAAGAAGCTAGTGTGCAAGATTTTTTAGATTTTTGGAATCTTAAAAAAGACACTTTAAGTATTGTTGCTCAAGAAGCATCAAACGCAGTTCAAATTATGACTATTCATAAATCGAAAGGATTAGAATTCCCAGTCGTTATTTTTCCGCATGATATTGATATTTATTATCAGAAAGACCCAAAAACTTGGTTGTCAAACTTGCCTTCTGATCCTTTTAATAATTTTGATGAGTTGCTAATACCTTCATCAAAAGACATAAAAAGCGTAAGTGCTGAAGGTGCAAAAATTTATGAAGGACAGCGAGAAGAATTAGAGTTAGATAATTTTAATTTATTATATGTTGCTTTAACAAGAGCCATTGAGCAATTGTATATTGTTGCTGATAAAAAAATTAACACTAAAGGAATTGTAAATACCAATGTTAGTTCAGGAATTTTTATAGAATATTTAGAAAAAATCAACAAATGGAATCAAGAAACCTCACGCTATTCCTTTGGTAATCTTAAGAGGACGTCTCAATTAAAAAAGAAAAACGTTAACACTAAAACTCAAGAGTACTTTACAAGTACACTTTGGCAAGATCATGATATATATACTGTAGCGAGTGCTTCTAAACTGTGGGATACAGAGCAAGGAAAAGCAATTGAATATGGGAATTTGATTCATGAAATGATGGCAAAAATATTGACTAAAAAAGAAGTAAAAAATACTGTAAACCAGTATTTTCAACAAGGAATTCTTGATAAAGAGAGGGCAATATCCATAGAGCAACATATTTATAAAATTATCAATCACCCTGATTTGGCAATGTTTTACTCAGACGATGTGGTTGTTTTTAATGAAAGAGAGATTGTTACTTTAGACCATCAAATTATCATTCCAGATAGGTTGATTTTGAATCAAAAGAACGAAGTTGTAATTATTGATTATAAGACTGGAGAACCTCTAAAAAAGCACCATCAACAATTATTAAAATATGAACAAGTTTTAAAATCAATGAATTTTTCTGTGGTTAAAAAATTGTTGATATATATAGGTGAAACTATTTTAGTGGAAGAAATTTAAATTACTTTTGTGTTATAAAGTAACAACTTAATGATCTCAAATTTATGTACGGAAAAATAAAAGAATACTTGCAAAACGAGCTTCAAGAAATAAAAGAAGCAGGATTGTACAAATCTGAACGAATCATAACATCGTCTCAAGACGCTGTAATTAAAATTTCTACAGGAGAAGAAGTCATTAATTTTTGTGCAAATAACTATTTAGGGTTGTCAAACAATCCAGAAGTAATTCAGGCTGCAAAAGACGCGATGGATACGCACGGATTTGGAATGTCATCGGTTCGTTTTATCTGTGGCACACAAGATATTCATAAAGAATTAGAAAGGAAAATAGCAGCGTTTTATAAAACTGAAGACACAATATTATATGCGGCTGCATTTGATGCCAACGGTGGAGTTTTTGAGCCGTTGCTAACCCAAGAAGATGCAATTATTTCTGATAGTTTAAACCATGCTTCTATTATTGACGGAGTTCGTTTATGTAAAGCCGCACGTTATCGTTATAATAACAACGACATGATTTCTTTGGAAAATCAATTGATTGAAGCAAATAAACAAAGTCATCGCTTTAAAATTATTGTAACTGATGGTGTCTTTTCTATGGACGGCATTGTTGCCAAGTTAGATGAGATATGTGATTTGGCAGATAAATATGATGCATTGGTAATGGTTGATGAATGTCACGCTACAGGTTTTATAGGAAAAACAGGAAGAGGAACTGTAGAATTAAAAAATGTAATGGAGAGAGTAGATATTGTTACAGGAACCTTAGGAAAAGCTTTAGGAGGAGCAATGGGAGGCTATACAACAGGTAAAAAAGAAATTATTGAAATTTTACGCCAGCGCTCAAGACCATACTTGTTTTCTAACTCATTAGCGCCTGCAATTGTAGGAGCATCGTTAAAGGTTTTTGAAATACTATCCAACGACACTTCTTTTAGAGATAAGTTAGAGCAGAATACCAATTATTTTAGGAAGGAAATGGAAAACGCTGGATTTGATTTAGTTGGAGCAGACGCCGCCATTGTACCGGTAATGTTATATGACGCTAAGCTTGCTCAAACAATGGCGAATTTATTGTTAGAAGAAGGGATTTATGTAATAGGGTTCTTTTTTCCTGTAGTGCCAAAAGGTAAAGCAAGAATTCGAGTTCAACTTTCTGCAGCACACACAAAAGAGCATTTAGATTGCGCTATTCAAGCTTTTATTAAGGTGGGAAAAACCCTTAATGTCATATAAACAGTAGGATACAATGTTTTTTTTTGCAAAATTTTTTTAAAAAATCTTTGTAGATACATTTTATCGACTTACATTTGTATTTAAATAAAGAACTTTTAATTTAAAAATTTGATAATGAAACATTTAAAAATAGCTGTGATAGCTTTGTTTGCGTTGGTAATGGTTAGTAACGTAAACGCACAAGATTCAAATAATCCATGGGCTGCAAGTTTTGGGGTAAACGTTGTGGATATGAGAGTCTCGTCTGGTGTTAAAAATATAGCGAAAGATTATTTAGGAACAGGTGATTGGAATTCAATGTCATCTATTTCTAGAATTTCTGTTGCTAAATACCTTAAAGATGGGTTTTCTTTACAAGGCGCACTGTCGGTAAATAAAATTACATCATTTAATACTAAAAATGATGTAAACCTATTTTACTATGCAGTTGATGCAAATGTACTATACGATGTTAATAAGTTAGTAGACATGGCTTTCGGATCAACGACTAAATGGTTTGACCCTTATGTATACTTAGGGGGAGGTTATACTTCTTTAGACGGAAACGGAGAGGCTATGTTAAATGCAGGAGCTGGATTTAATTCTTGGTTTAATGATAATTTGGGATTAAAATTTCAAACTGGATTTAAGCGAGGTTTTAATGATAAAGTTCAAAGTCATTTTCAACACTCCCTTGGTGTAGTGTTTAAATTTGGAGGAAAAGACACTGATGGTGATGGAATATATGATAAAAATGATTCTTGTCCAGATGTTGCTGGTTTAGCTGCTTTTAATGGTTGTCCAGATGCTGATGGTGATGGAATTCAAGACTCAAAAGATGCATGTCCAAATGTTGCTGGTTTAGCTGCATTAAATGGTTGTCCAGATGCTGATGGTGATGGAATCGCTGATAAAAATGATATGTGTCCTAATGAAAAAGGAACAAAAGCTAATAACGGCTGTCCTGATACTGATGGTGATGGTATTGTAAATAAAGATGATAAATGTCCAAATGTAGCTGGTCCATCTGCTAATGGCGGATGCCCTTGGCCTGATACTGATGGTGATGGCGTTTTAGATAAAGATGATAATTGTGTAAGCGTTGCAGGTGTAGCATCTAATAATGGATGTCCTGAGCCAGTAATTTCTGAAGCGGCTAGTAAGTCAATCGGTACATACGCAAAATCAATTTTATTTAACACAGGGAAATCTTCTTTCAAATCTGGCGTTACTAAACAATTAAACGCAATTGTTGCTGTTATGAACGAATTTTCAAAAGCAAACTTTGTAATTGAAGGTCATACTGACAGTACTGGTGGAGCTGCAACAAATGCAAAAATCTCTAGTAAAAGAGCTAATGCAGTAATGAAATATTTAGTATCTAAAGGAATTGATGCTTCTAGATTATCTACTAAGGGTTATGGAGAAGACAAACCGGTAGATTCTAACAAAACTAGAGCTGGAAGAGCTAATAACAGAAGAGTTGATATTAAAGTTTCTAACTTAGATTAACTTTTTTAACATACTATTTAAAAAGCCTTATATTTATATGAGGCTTTTTTTATGCCTTGTTTTTGATAAATCGACAATGTAGAAAGGCTAAACTTTTCGAGTTAAAGCAATAACACTCTTTGACTCCCAGTGAAGAAGAAAAAATAGTGCAAAAGGTTTTTAAAATACCATTAAATAAATTAACTTTGCACCCTGAAAAAGAGAGGTAAACTCTTCAAATAAAATAACTAACATTAATTAGATACTATAATGTCTACAATAACAGGTAAAGTTTCTCAAATTATTGGCCCAGTAATCGATGTAGAATTTAATACAGAGGACGGTGCGCTTCCAAAAATATATGATTCATTAGAAATTAAAAGAGCAGATGGATCTGTATTGGTTTTAGAAGTTCAACAGCATATAGGAGAAGATACAGTACGTACTATTTCTATGGATGCTACAGATGGATTGAGTAGAGGAACAGAAGTGAAATCGACTGGCAATCCAATTCAAATGCCAATAGGTAATGATATTTATGGACGTTTGTTTAATGTAACAGGAGATGCTATTGATGGTCTAGGAGATTTGCCTAAAGAAGGAAAAGACGGAATGTCTATTCATCGAGCGGCACCTAAATTTGAAGACCTATCTACTTCAACAGAAGTATTGTTTACAGGAATTAAAGTAATTGATTTAATTGAACCTTATTCAAAAGGAGGGAAAATTGGATTATTTGGTGGAGCAGGAGTAGGAAAAACAGTACTAATTCAAGAGTTAATTAATAACATTGCAAAAGGACACGGAGGATTATCTGTATTTGCTGGTGTTGGAGAAAGAACTCGTGAAGGAAATGATTTATTGAGAGAGATGTTAGAGTCTGGAATTATCCGATACGGAGATGATTTTATGCACTCTATGGAAGAAGGAGGATGGGATTTATCAAAAGTAGATAAAGAAGGGATGAAAGCGTCTAAAGCAACTTTTGTTTTTGGACAAATGAATGAGCCTCCAGGAGCCAGAGCTCGTGTTGCATTGTCTGGATTGACAATTGCAGAATACTTTCGTGATGGAGCTGGAGAATCTCAAGGGAAAGATGTGTTGTTCTTCGTAGATAATATTTTCCGTTTTACACAAGCAGGTTCTGAAGTTTCTGCCTTGTTAGGACGTATGCCTTCTGCTGTAGGATACCAACCAACATTAGCTACAGAAATGGGAGCAATGCAAGAGCGTATAACTTCTACTAAAAAAGGTTCTATTACCTCTGTACAAGCTGTTTATGTACCTGCAGATGACTTAACAGATCCAGCACCAGCAACAACATTTGCGCATTTAGATGCAACGACAGTATTGTCTCGTAAAATTGCAGAGCTAGGAATTTATCCTGCGGTAGATCCTTTAGATTCTACTTCAAGAATTTTAAGCGCAGATATTTTAGGAAATGATCATTATGATTGCGCAACGAATGTAAAAGAATTACTACAACGGTACAAAGAGTTACAAGATATAATTGCTATTTTAGGAATGGAAGAATTGTCTGAAGAAGATAAATTAGCAGTGCATAGAGCAAGACGTGTACAACGTTTCTTGTCACAACCTTTCCATGTAGCTGAGCAATTTACAGGAATCCCAGGTGTGTTGGTTGACATTAAAGACACTATTAAAGGATTCAACATGATTATGAATGGTGAATTAGATAAATATCCTGAAGCGGCATTTAACTTAAGAGGATCGATTCAAGATGCAATAGATGCAGGAGAAAAAATGTTAACAGAAGCAGAAGCGTAAATCAGTTGGCAGTTGGCAGTAAGTACTTACTAAAAACTAAAAACTAAAAACTACATAAATATGTTTTTAGAAATTGTAACACCAGAGGCTATTTTATTCTCATCAACTATTGATTCAATTTCAGTACCTGGAGTTAACGGGCATTTTCAAATGTTAAATAATCATGCAGCCATTGTTTCTGTTCTAAAAAAGGGAACTGTTGACATTCATGTGCATTCTCAAGATAATTTAGAGTTAACAGACCTGAATAAAAAACTAATAGCTAGCAAAGATGATGATAAAATACTAACGTTAGAGATTAGTTCTGGGACAATTGAAATGAAAAATAATAAAGTAATTTTATTGGTTGAATAAATCGTATAAACCTTATATAAAGAATAAAAATCTTCGTTTTAAAGCGAAGATTTTTTTTGCTTTTTTGTTAAAATCAACATAAAAGTGTTTGCAAAGTTTGTTATGTTGTTTGTTTTAAAGAACTTTAGCATTTAAATCAACATATCAAATCTATATCAATTATGAAAAATCTCAAATGGTTACTCCTTTTGGTTTTAACAACGAGTGTGTTATCTGCCCAAGAAACTCCAACACCTAATTATAGGGCAGCGGCAAAATATTCTCCAAAAAAGTTAGCAAAATTAGTCCACTCTACCACTGTTAATCCTCATTGGTTAAAAAAAGGAAATCGGTTTTGGTATCAATATAAAACCTCTAATGGTTCTAATTATTATTTAGTAGATGCAGATAAAAAAACAAGATCTAAATTGTTTGATAATACTAAAATGGCTAAATGGTTGACAGAAATCACTAAAGATCCATTTGACGGACAGCATTTACCTCGGTTTAGATTTAAGTTCAATAAGGCAGAAACTGCAATCCGCTTTAGGGTGACTTCTACTGAAGAAGTTGAGGTGATTGAAGATGAAAAAGATGAAGTAAAAAAAGATTCTACGAAGGTAAAGAAGACAAAGAAGAAAAAATTAAAAAAAGAGAAAAAAGTATACCATCTAGAATACATATTAGGAAGTAATGGGTTAACTATTTTAGACAACAAAAAGAAAGGAAAAGAACCTTGGAAAAAATGGGCAAATATTGCTCCTGATAGTTCTATTGTTTTATTTTCAAAGAATTTCAACATCCATTGGATGGATAAAGAAAATTTTTTAAAGGCAGTTAAAGACGAAAAAGATTCAACAATTGTTGAGAACCAATGGACAAAAGATGGAGTAGAACATTATGGTTATGGCGGTGGATCTAGAGGAGAAAACAACGAAACTAAAATCAAAAATAAAGATAAAAGAAAAGGAATTTGGGGAACATGGTCTCATGATTCTAAAAAATTCGTTTTTCAAAAATCAGATTCAAGACATATTAAAGATTTATGGGTGATTAATTCGGTAAAAAGCAAAAGACCTGTCCTTGAAACCTACAAATATCATATGGCTGGTGAACAGGAGTATTACAAATCAGAATTGTTGATTTTTGATATTCAGTCTAAAGGAGTTTTAAAAGTTGCATTAGATACAGTTAAACAACAAAGTTTGTCTGTTTTTAGAGCGCCGAGAAAACAATCAAGTAGAGATGATGAATTTAGACCATCAGTATTGTTATCCAAAAAAGGAAAAGTTTATTTTAGTATCATCAGCAGGGACAGAAAGAAATTAGATATCTGTGTTGCAGATTTAAATACAGGAAAAGTTACGATATTAATAGAAGAGCGATTTAACACGTATATAGAATCTAGGCCTCTAATTTTGTTTAATAATGAAAAAGAAATGTTGCATTGGGCAGAACGTGATGGATGGGCGCATTTTTACTTATACGACACCAAAGGAAATTTAAAGAAACAAATTACCAATGGAGATTATCATGTTGATGGTTTTTCGGGTTTAGATGAAAAAACAAGAACCTTGTATTTTACAGCAAATGGGGTTCATAAAAACCAAGATCCTTATTTTGAGCATTTGTATAAAATTAACTTAAACGGATCTGGAATGAGAACATTAAATTCGGGAAATTTTACGACAAGAACAAGCATGTCTGATTCTAATAGGTTTTATGTAAGTAATTACTCAAGAGTAAATACGGTTCCAAAATCAGAATTGCATTCGGCAAACGGAAGTTTAATTATGAAATTAGAAACAGCAGATTTATCACAATTGTTTGCATCAGGCTATAAATTTCCTGAGCCATTTAAAGTAAAAGCAGCTGATGGAATTACCGATTTATATGGAGTGATGTATAAACCTTTTAACATGGATACGACTAAAATATACCCGCTGTTAGAATATGTATACCCAGGACCTCAAACAGAAGCAGTTAACAAATCCTTTTCTTACAGAATGGATCGTTTAGATAGAATGGCACAGGTTGGGTTTATTGTCATTTCTTTAGGAAATAGAGGAGGACATCCAGATCGTTCAAAATGGTATCATAATTACGGTTATGGAAACTTAAGAGATTACGGATTAGCAGATAAGAAATATGTGGCCGAACAATTAGCAAACAAACATAAATTCATCAATATCAACAAAGTTGGAATTTATGGACATTCTGGAGGAGGATTTATGTCTACGGCTGCCATGTTAGTATATCCTGATTTCTTTAAAGCGGCGGTTTCATCAGCAGGAAATCATGACAATAATGTGTACAATAGTTGGTGGAGTGAAACACATCATGGGGTAAAAGAAGAAATTGATGAGAAAGGAAAAAGCACTTATAAATATAAGATTGACACCAATCAATCATTAGCGAAAAATTTAAAAGGGCATTTGATGCTAATTCATGGAGATACAGATAATAATGTACATCCTGCAGGAACGATTAGAATGGCCAATGAATTAATTAAAGCCAACAAGCGTTTTAAGTTTATGACAATGCCTGGACAGCGTCACGGATTTGGTAGTATGACAGAATACTCTTTTTGGTTACGAGCAGATCACTTTAGTAAATACTTTTTAGGTGTGGAAGCAACAAATGTTGATATGTTAGAAATGAATAGAGACAAACCAAAAAATTAATAAGATTTTTTTTACAAATAAAAAACTCCGAACATTACTAAATTAAATTCAGTAACAAGTTCGGAGTTTTTAATGTATAACGATAAATATTATTTTTTATCTAACCAATCTTTTCTGTTTTTCAAAATTTCAGATGAAATTTCTATTCCGGCTTTTTCAAAACTCATAATAGTATATTTAGGGTCTTTAATTAACAAGACTTTTACCGTTCTTAATTGATTGTATCTACTAAATTGAATGGTTACTGTATTTCCAATTTTATAATTGCTTAAAATTGAACTTACAGAGTTTTTATTATTAACAACATAATTGTCAATTGCAATAATTTTATCTCCAGAGTTTAACCCAACTTTATATGCCGGACTTCCTATTTGAGCGTTATTTCTAACAATTCCTTTTAAAGTATAAACTCCTAAAAACACACTTTTACTATCTTGTTTTAGAACAATTCCTACACGTTTAAATAAAGATTCATAAGAAGGCATGGCGCTTTTATAAATATAATTAGAGAAGAAATAGTCTCCAAATAATTTTCCAGCGTATTTGTTTAAGGCTTGATGTAGATTGTCGATAGTATATGGTTTTTCATTTTTTCCGTAAGTTTTCCACACAGATTCCATATATCCATCTAAATTTAAATTTCCTTGTTCATTACGTAATGACAAGTCTAAAGCTAAACCTAAAGCGCTTCCGTAAGAATAATAAGAAATAAATGTATTTTCTCTATTTACAGGATCTACAGAAGTTGCTGCATCTACAAAAGGAGCTTGATAGCTCATTTCTATTGGATTAAAAAACGATCTTCCTGGAGAATTCCACACATAATTAAAAGTTCCGTTTAAACTATTTATATACCTCTCAGGAGTCATTAATCCTGCTCTGGTTAATATTAAGTTTGTATAATAACTTGTAAACCCTTCTGCAAACCACAATTCACCACTCATATTTGCTTTTTCAAAATCAAATGGTTCTAAAGATTTTGGTCTAATTCTTTCTACATTCCAAGCATGAAAAAACTCATGAGAAACCGTTCCTAAATTACGTTGCATTCCGCCATTTGCCAACGTTCGTGTGCTTGTAACAACAGTAGAATTTCTGTGTTCCATTCCGTCTCCGCTTGCATTTGGCACATAACAGGCTAAGAAAACATATTTACCGTAATCAAACTTTGGCAACTCTCCAAAAACCGCCATTTCTTGTAGGACAACTTTTTTAACGCTTTCAAAATATTCATCAGCTTCAGCTTCAGTTCCAATATTATGCAATGCTAACATTATTTTTAATTTTTCTCCATCAGAATCAACCACAAAAGAACGTACTTGGTGATTACTTAATTCTGCTGGGCTATCCATAAAATACTGCATGTTTGGAGCATAATAAGTGTTGTCAAATAATGGTTTTAATTGTGTAGCAATTTTCCAGTTTTTTCTTGGGTTAAAAGTAATCTGTATGGGAGTTTCTTTTAATGATGGCGCAAACATAAATGTTGCAGGAATGTTTAAATGGGCGTGTGTTTCGTCAATTTGAGCATAGGTTCCATCACCACGATTCGCAAATAATGTATAGGTAACATTTACCGTTCCATCATGAGAAGCAACATCCCATTGATATGGGTTTGGTCTTGTAATTGCCAATGTTTCTCCTTTGCTATTTACCGCTTTTACATTGTATACATTTTTAGCAAACTCATGAATTGCATATCTACCTGGCGAAGTTCTGCTCATTCTAAAAGAGAATTTTCCTTTTTTAATTTTTGTAAAAGACACCTTAATTTCTGCTTCGTGTTGTGCAGCATTTTTAAAAGAAATATTGTATTTAATATAACTTTGCGCATTGCTTTGTGTAGTAATGAACAGCGTTAGTAATAAAATTTTGAATGTGGGTAAACGCATTTTAGTTGATTTAAATTTGTGTACTCAAAACTACACAAAATCTACTAATCATTTACATATTCTAAAATATCTGAAGGCTGGCAATTTAACGCTTTACAAATAGCCTCTAATGTAGAAAAACGAATTGCTTTTGCTTTACCCGATTTTAAAACAGATAAGTTAGCGGATGTAATATTGATTATTTCTGCCAAGTCTTTGCTTTTTATTTTCCGTTTGGCAAGCATTACATCTAAGTTTACAATAATTGCCATCGTTAAATTGTTAATTCGTTCTCAGATTGAATATCAATTCCTCTCTTAACTATTTGTGCAAAAATAAAAATGATTACAGACAAGAACACAAAATCACTAGAGAACAAAACCATTTCAAAATTATATCTTTTTGCTAAAAATTGTACGTGCGCATTGTGCACAATTGCCAAAATCCATAAGTAGAAAATACTATAACTTATTCTTTTCATAAGTTGATGCACATCAATATTAAAAGGCTGCTTAAGGTTTAGTTTCTGAAGTAATTGAATCACTAAGTATGCAATGTAAGCTTCAACAGCAAATAGACCAACTTTATATAGAATGATAAAAGAATATTGCACAAAGCTGTAATTTCTATATTCAAATAAATTTAAACCTTCATATAAGTTTTTTGAAAATTCAGCATTTCCAATACTTAGTACATACGTGAATAGGATTGCACCAGATTTAATTAGCAATCCGATAAACGCCAACCACGAAAAGAACTTCATGATTTTTAATAATTTCGCTGTTTTCATATTTATAATGTTAATTCGTTTTTATACCGCAAAGATATAAAAATTACCGATAAACAATAATAAATTACCGAGAAACAAAAATTTTATAATTTTTTAACCACATTGGTTACAATTCCCCAGATAATAAAATCATTTTCTTCTGTAATTTTAATAATAGGATAATTAGGGTTTTCTGGTTGTAACCAAACCTCATCATTTTCTACTCGCAAGCGTTTTACGGTAAATTCACCATCTAAAAAACAAACTGCAATTTTATTATTAGTTGGTTCAATACTTCTGTCAATAACCAACAAATCGTTGTCATCCAAACCAGCACCAATCATAGATTGCCCACTAACTTTGGCAAAAAAAGTAGCTTCTTTATTGGTAATTAACTCTTCATCTAACGAAATACGGGTTTCTCTAAAATCATCAGCAGGAGAAGGAAAACCAGCAGAAATACCTGTATCAATAAAAACGGCTCCTTTGCTATCAGAAGATTTTGGCGTAAAAAAGGTTAGACTTTTAGGTGTTTTTGTACTCATATTTTTATGTAACAAGGATGATGTCGTTAATATTTGTGGTGTATTTAGGCGATAAACGCTCTTGACGCATTTTCCAAGTGCGTTTTAAATCTTGATTTCCCAATTTAATTTTATCGGCTTTAAACTTTGTATTTAGATGATCAATGGCAATCATTAATGGCTTATGTTTTGGGTTTTCGTGCAAAAATAAACCTAATTGATGATTGTCTGTAGGAACCAAACCAGTAACAATAACACCAGCTCGTTTGTATTTTATCCCTTTTTTAAACATAGATTTTGCAGCGTTTACTGCCGCTTTACTAATTAACAATGTAGAATTTGTAGGATACGGAAAAACCACCGTTTTGCTTGCTCTGTGCTGTTCACTATCTTTTTTATGACGATCGCTACTAAGCACCACAATAATCATATGGCAACTAGAGTGTTGCTTGCGTAGTTTTTCGGCACAACTTACAGCGAACGTAGAAACACGCTCTTTAATATTATCAATATCAGAAAAAGTAGACTCAAAGCTTCTGGTTGTGGCAATTGATTTTTTAGAGCTTACTTCATTTTCTAACTCAATTTTAGGAACACCTTCTAACTCTTTTTTTAATTTCCATTCGGTAATCGAAAAGTTTTTTAAAACCCAATTGTCAGAAAGTTGTGTAAAATCCCAGGCTGTTTCACATCCTTTGGCTGCCAATCTTTTTTCTAGTCGATATCCGATTCCCCAAACTTTTTTTAATGGTGTCCATTTCAGTGCTTTTATACGTTTTTCATCAGAATCAATGACATAAACTCCGTCGGTTTCTTTCGGAAATTTCCGTGCTATTTTATTAGCAACTTTACTCAACGCTTTTGTAGGAGCAATACCAACACAAGTCGGAATTCCTGTCCATTGTAAAATCCGACTCCTAATTTGAGTTCCGTAATCAGAAAAATTATAATTTTCAAAACCTTTCAATTGCAAAAAGGCCTCATCAATCGAATATACTTCTATGTCTGGAGAAAACTGTTCTAAAATTTTCATTACTCGAGCACTCATATCTCCATATAACGGATAATTAGAAGACAATACAGAAATGTTATTTGCTTTGCAAAACCCTTCCCATTTAAAAATTGGAGCGCCAAAAGGCAATTGTAAAACTTTAGCTTCATCGCTCATAGAAATTACACAACCATCATTATTGCTTAAAATAGCAACAGGTTTTTGTTGTAAAATCGGATTAAAAACCCGTTCACAAGAGGCGTAAAAATTATTGCAATCTACCAAAGCATACATAAAGTAAAGGTATGAATTTTACCTATATCTGTGCTGATGAAGAGTGTAAATAAATTAAAGAAAATTTTAAATAGACTGACTTAAATTATAAAATTGAAGGTAACGAAGCAGTAAATTTTTAAAGTTATTTTTTTAGATTAAACCATAATAAATCCATCAAATTTTGATGGATTTATTATTTTATATTGAATGGGTTTTTCTATTTAAAGAGTCGGAAAATATCATTTCCATTTGCGAAGAGTAAAAGCGCTATCAGTAAAAAGAACCCTACAATTTGTGCATATTCTAAAAATTTATCTCCAGGCTTTCTTCCAGTAATCATTTCCCATAATGTAAAGACTACATGACCGCCATCTAATGCTGGAATAGGTAATAAATTCATAAATCCTAACATAATAGATAAGAAAGCGGTAATGTTCCAAAATGATTGAGCGCTCCATTCTGAAGGAAAAATACTTCCAATAGAAATGAATCCACCTAAGCCTTTGTAAGCTCCTGTGCTTGGATTAAAAATCTTTTTTAGCTGTTTTACATAACTTGTTAAAGTGCTCCAAGATTTATTTAATCCTGCAGGAAATGCTTCTGTAAAAGAGTATTCAATATTTTCTAAATTATAGTATCCTAATTTTTCTAAATCTGAAATAGATAAACTAGCCAATGAAACTCCAATGGTTCCTTTATCGGTTGTTTTTACAGTAATATTTTTTAATTCATTTCCTCTTTTTATAGAAAGCGCAATTTCTTGATTTTTATAATTTTTTAGTATCGATTCTGCCTCGTCATAATAGGTGATTGGTGTACCATTTATACCAACAATAATATCTTTTACTTTTAAATTGCCATTTATATTTGGAGAATCTTTAGAAACCTTTCCAATCATAAAAGGATATCTGGGTAAAATAAAAGAGCCTTCATTTTTACCTCTTTCAATTAATTTTGAAATAAAATCAATAGGAATTTCTTTGTTAATGACTTGTCCATTTCTTTCAATAGCATAGGTATTCCCGTTTATAAATTCAATAGGTAAGTTGCTAAATTTTCTAATTTCAGTCCCATCAATAGATAAAACCTTATCTCCTGTTTGTAGTCCTAAATCAGTTCCCAAAGAATCTTGAACCCAAAGACCACCATTTTTATTTACATTCTGATTTGGTAAAAAATTTTCTCCATAAGCATACATTAACATGATGTAAATAAAAATTCCAAGGATAAAATTCACAATAACGCCACCCAACATAATAATCAATCGTTGCCATGCTGGCTTAGAACGAAACTCCCAAGGCTGAGCTGGTAATGCCATTTGCTCAGTATCCATACTTTCATCAATCATTCCAGATATTTTTACATATCCTCCCAAAGGAATCCATCCAATTCCGTAGACTGTTTCTCCTATTTTCTTTTTAAAAATTGAAAACTTATAATCGAAAAATAAATAGAATTTTTCTACTCTTGTTTTAAATATTTTCGCAGGTATAAAGTGACCCAATTCATGTAAAACAATTAGTAAAGAAAGACTAAGTATAAATTGTGAAGCTTTTATTAATATTTCCATTTCTGAATTCTAAATTTTTAATCGGACAAATGTACGTTTTTAAAAAGAGTTGTAAAATAAGATTTCTTGTCAATTCTGTATTTTAACAAAGTTTTATTTCTATTTGTTTGATTCTACTTTATTTAAAAGAATTTAAGTAGTAATTTTGTGTTTTACATTTCGTTTTTATGGAGATCAAATCTTTAAAAAAATCACTTCCTTTTCTTATCTTTTTTGTGATTTTTTCTGCAGTTGTTTTAACAGTTTTTACTCATCTTTTAACCAAAGAAGAGCGATTAAAAATATACAACCCAATAGATGTAAACCCTAGATTGGTTGACGCCTCTGTTAAACATGTTCAAAAAAATCATACCATTGCAGATTTTAGATTGCTCAATCAAAATGGAGACACGATTACCAATGCAAATTATAACGAAAAAATTTATATTGCAGACTTTTTTTTTACCCGTTGTCAAACCATTTGTATTGCCATGGCTTATAATATGAGTGAACTACAATCTTATTATAAAGATGATCAAGAGGTGCTCTTTTTATCACATTCAGTTACGCCGGTTATAGATAGTGTTTCTGTATTAAAAGCATATGCTCAAAAAAAAGGTGTTATTTCTGGAAAATGGAATGTTACTACAGGACAAAAACAACACATTTATGAGCTGGCTCGTAAAAGTTATTTTGCAGTAATTGATGAAGGAAATGGAGATGAAAATGATTTTATACACACAGAGCAATTTGTGTTGGTTGATAAAGAACGAAGAATCCGTGGATATTATGACGGAACAAAGAAAGCCGATATGCAAAAAATTATTAAAGACATTGCCATTTTAAAAGAAGAATATAAAAGGGAATAACTTGTTTAGAATCATTCTAAGTAGTACCTTTGCTCTATAAAAAAAATACATTTTGGATACGATTGCGACATTGCTTATTGGAGAAAGAGGAATTATCTCTGAAGAATCTTTAGGTGATATTCCATTAAAATTATTAGAAATGGGCTGTTTGCCAGGATCAGATGTAGAATTATTACAAATAGCACCTTTAAGCGATCCTTTATATATTTGTGTAAACGGAAGTCATTTAGCAATCCGAAAAGAAATGGCTGCACAAATAAAAATCATCAAAAGCTAATATGGAAAACTCCAATCCCATTCAAGTAGCTTTAATAGGAAACCCAAATACAGGAAAAACATCTTTATTTAATCAGTTAACTGGTTTAAACCAAAAGGTAGGAAACTACCCAGGAGTTACTGTAGATAAAAAGCAAGGTATTTGTAAGCTTCCAAATAATCAAGAAGCCATAATTACAGATTTGCCAGGAACATATAGTATTAACCCTACTTCTGTAGATGAGAGCATTGTTTTAAAATCATTATTAACGGTTGATGATGAAAATTATCCTGATGTGATTGTGGTGGTTGCAGATATCGAAAACCTAAAGCGAAACCTATTCCTTTTTTCGCAAGTAAAAGATTTAGAAATTCCGATTATTTTAGTCATAAATATGGCAGATCAATTGGATAGAAAAGGAATTTCAATTGATGTTGAAACGTTAAAAAAAGAACTAAAAACAGAAACAATTTTAATTAGCGCTCGAAAAAACCTTGGAATTGAAGAAGTAAAAAACGCGATAACCCACTATGCAAAATCGTCTAATACACATCCTTTATGTTCTATTAATCACAAAATTGATGAAGACTATTTTGAGAAATTAAAAAAAGTAAGTTCTAATCACACCCTTTATGAATTATGGCTGATGGTTACGCAAAATAACATGCCAGAAAGCCTTACAGAAAAAGAAAAGAATAAACTTTTAGGGTTTAGAGACGATATGTCTAAACTAAAAAGATATCAGCATAAAGAAACCATACACAGGTATCAGCAAATTAACGAAATTTTAAAGAGAACTTATATTGTAGATCGTTCTAAAGCCAACGATGTTCGAGCAAAATTAGACAGTGTATTTACACACAAAATTTTTGGTTATGTAATTTTTTTCGGAATTCTATTGCTGATTTTTCAATCTATTTTTGATTGGGCTACCGGACCTATGGATTTAATTGATAGCGCATTTGCTAATATTAGTGAGTTGGTTAAAAAGAAATTTGAACCAGGTGTTTTAATAAGTTTAATTACTGATGGAATAATACCAGGAATTGGCGGTGTGGTTATTTTTATTCCTCAAATAGCTATTTTATTTCTGTTTGTCGCCATTTTAGAAGAAACAGGCTATATGAGTCGTGTTGTTTTTTTAATGGATAAAATTATGCGTCGTTATGGAATGAGCGGTAAAAGTGTGATTCCGTTAATTTCTGGAACGGCATGTGCAATTCCAGCAGTAATGGCTACCAGAACAATTTCTGGCTGGAAAGAAAGACTAATTACCATTTTAGTGACACCATTTACAACCTGTTCTGCAAGGTTGCCAGTTTATGCCATTTTAATATCATTGGTTATTCCAGATAAAAAACTATTTGGTTATTTTAGTTTACAAGGGTTTACACTATTGTCTTTATATGCTTTAGGGTTTGCAACTGCAATTATTTCGGCTTTTATGTTGCATAAAATTGTCAAAGTAAAACGCACCTCTTTTTTCGTTGCAGAAATGCCGAATTATAAAATACCATCCATTAAAAATGTTGTTTTTAATGTGGTAGAAAAAACAAAGGCATTTGTTCTTGGAGCAGGAAAAATAATTTTAGCGATTTCTATTATACTTTGGTTCTTAGCATCAAATGGACCAGAATCGTATAAAAATGCAGAGAAAAGTGTAATAGAAAATGTAGCGAATAAAAATTTATCAGCAGAAGAAATTCAACACAAAATAGCGTCATTAAAATTAGAAAAATCATATATTGGTATTATGGGAAAAACAATTGAACCCGTAATAAAGCCTTTAGGTTATGATTGGAAAATTGGAATCGCATTAATTAGTTCTTTTGCCGCAAGAGAAGTTTTTGTGGGAACTTTAGCAACAATTTATAGTGTAGAGAATGATGATGAAAATGTAAGTACAATTAAAGAAAGAATGCGTGCTGAAGTAAATCCAGAAACTGGAGAAAAAACATTTTCTTTGGCAGTTGGAATGTCCTTGCTTATTTTTTATGCTTTTGCAATGCAATGTATGGGAACTTTAGCAGTAGTAAAAAGAGAAACCAAAACATGGAAATGGCCAATAGCTCAATTAGTTGGAATGGGAGCTTTAGCTTATATATCCGCTTTTTTAACCTTTATAATTTTTAGCTAATGCAAGAAATAGCCGCATATATATTACTCGCTTTTGCGTTAGGTTTTCTGATTAAAAAATACTTTTTCAAATCAAAGAAAAAAAAGAAGGATTGCGGTTCAGATTGTGGATGCTCTTAGTTGATTAATTTACCTTAAATTTGTTTGAGATAAATCAACTTTAAGATGAAAAAAACAGCCTTTATATTCTTTGCGTTTTGTAGCGTAATTGTATCCACTCAAAATATTGATAACAAGTTAAAGTCCACAATAGAAGAATTGCGTGATTTTATTTCAATTCCGAATGATGCTATTAATTCAAAAGATATTTTAAAAAACATTGATTGGTTAGACAAAAAATTTAAAGCAAGGGGTTTTAAAACAACAATTATTAAAACTTCAGGACAGCCACTTTTTTTTGCCGAACTTCCAAAAGTAAAAAACGCCAAAACAATTTTATTTTATATGCATTTAGATGGTCAGGCAATAGACCCTTCTAAATGGAATCAAGAAGATCCTTATAAAAGTGTTTTAAAATCAAAAGATGGAGATGATTGGAAAACCATAAGTTGGTCTTCGATAAATACTAAGATAGATGAGAACTGGCGTATTTTTGGGCGTTCATCTTCGGATGATAAAGGGCCTATTGTCATGTTTTTAAATGCGATTGATTTATTGAAAGAAAATAATCAAACGATTCCTTTTAACGTAAAAATTATTTTAGATAGCGAAGAAGAAAAAAGCAGTAAGCCATTACCCAAAGCCGTAAAGGATAATAGAAAACTTCTTTTGGCTGATTATTTAATTATCAATGACGGTCCTTTACATGTTTCGGGAAGCCCAACGTTAGTTTATGGATGTAGAGGAATAACCACAGTAAATTTAACAACTTTTGGGCCGGTAAAACCTCAGCACAGCGGTCACTACGGAAATTATGCTCCAAACCCAGGGTTTATGCTCTCAAAACTAGTAGCTACATTTAAAGATGATCATGGAAAAGTTGTGATTGATGGATATTATGACGGAATTACTATCGATAAAAAAACTCAGAAAGTGCTAAGAAGTGTCCCTGATAATAAAGTTCAAATTTTACAGAATTTGGGAATAAAAACTCCGGAAACTGTTGGAAGTTTTTACCAAGAATCATTGCAATATCCCTCGTTAAATATTAGAGGAATGTCTTCGGGTTGGGTAGGAAAAAAAGCAAGAACTATTGTACCCGCAACTGCTACAGCTGCAATTGATATTCGGTTGGTTCCTGAGAGTGATGGAAATCGCTTAAAAAGCTTAATAAAGCAACATATAAAAACTAAAGGGTATTATATTACAAGCAAAACACCCACTAAAGAAGAGCGAATGAAACATGATAAAATTTTAATGTTTGAAAGTGGCTCAGTCACCAATCCGTTTAGAACAGACATGGATTTGCCATTTGCACTTTGGTTAGAAAACGTAATGACTTCAAGCAAAAAAGAATCTTTAGTGAAAATTAGAATTATGGGCGGAACAGTGCCAATTTCCCCTTTCATAAATGAGCTAAATATCCCTGCGATTATTGTTCCAATTGTGAACCCAGATAACAATCAACATAGTCCGAATGAAAATTTGAAAATAAAAAATATTAAATACGGGCTTCAAACATTTTATAATATTTTAAAAACACCTTTACGTTAAAAAAAAGGATAATTAGATTCTTATTTACAGAGATAAAATGAAAACCTAAATAGAGTCTGAACCTAAAGAAAAAGAATACCTTTAACAAAATATTAATAGAGTTCTTATGTAAGGAAATGTATTTTTGAAGACAGAATTCGAACAAATTAACTTTTAAAATAATAAAAAGATGAAAAAAAATATTTTAGCAATTGCAGTTTTTGCAATCTCGGTTTTATTCTCAAATGATTTATCAGCACAAAAATTTTCTACTTTAGATAAAAGCCCAATGGATGCGGCTTCTTTTCCAACGGATTATAAGATTTCAGACAAAATTGTAAAAGTTGTATACAGCAGACCACAATTAAAAGGAAGAAGTATTGCAAAGCTAGCACCAGCAGGAAAAATGTGGAGAGTAGGAGCTAACGAAGCTGCTGAAATTACTTTTTATAAAGATGTAAAGTTTGGAGGAAAATCTGTTAGCGCAGGAACATATTCTTTATTTACAATTCCTGGAGAAAAAGAATGGACAATTGTTTTAAGTACGGCTAAAAATGTTTGGGGAGCTTATTTTTATAAAGAAAACCAAGACGTAGTTAGAGTTAAAGGAAAAGTATTGTCAAGCATGGCAAATATTGAAGCTTTTTCTATGACATTTGATGATGATATGAACTTATATATGGGTTGGGGATATACAGTTGTTAAAGTAACGATTAAATAAATAGATTATCATGAAAAAAAATATCTTAGTAATTGCAGTTTTTGCAATCGCAGTATTGTTTTCTAATGAAACAACTGCACAAAAATTTAGAGGATTAGATAAAAGTCCGGCAGACATAGCAATGTATAGAACCAAAGCAGACGGCCCTATAATGAAAGTTATATACAGCAGACCACAATTAAAAGGAAGAGCTTTAGAATCATTAGCTCCATCGGGCAAAGTCTGGAGAATGGGAGCAAACGAATCTACAGAAGTTACATTCTATAAAGATGTAATCTTTGGAGGAAAATCTGTAAAAGCAGGAAGCTATACAATGTTTGCTATTCCAGGAAAATCTGAATGGACAATTATGTTGAGTAAAAGTTTGCATACTTGGGGAAGCGGAAGTTATAAAGACTCAAATGATGTAGTAAGAGTGACAGCAAAAGTTTCTAAAGCAGACAAGGTTATTGAAGCGTTTTCAATTGCATATTCAAAAACAGGAGATGTTTATTTTGGTTGGGGAAATACCGTTGTAACCACTTCAGTAAAATAGATAATTCTCATATAAATTAAAAATCCGAAAATTAAGTTTTTCGGATTTTTTTTATACTTTTTGATTTGTCTTTTTACTAATTAAATACACGCCAAAAATAACGAGAATACTACTACTAATTTTAACTAGATTTATATCTTGAGCGTATTCTGTTTGCCCAAAAGCAAACGCATAAATACTTACCATAACAAAACTAATTACAGGCTGTAAATACACATAACTTCCGTTTACAGAAGCAGACACATACTTTAACGCATAAATATTAAATAGATATGCTAAAAATGTAGTTCCGATTATAACAAATGAAATGGTTGCATACGTTTTAGTAGTAAATGCTGCGAAATTTGTCTGTAAAATATCTGGAACTCCAAAAGGCAACATAAATAAAAACCCAAATATAAACACCCAACTAATTACCGTTATAGAATTGTATTTTTTCATTAATGGTTTTACCAAAACCAAATACAAACCATAAGAACAAGCGTTAAAAAAAATTAATATATTGCCCAGTAAAGAACTTGTACCAACTGTTTTATTCCCGTACCAAACCAGTAAAATGGCTCCAATACCACCAATTGTAATTCCTATAATTTTATTGGTTGTTATTTTTTCCTTTAAAAGAATTGCACTAAAAATTAAAACCATAATCGGAATTGCAGTAATAATAATAGAAGCATCAATGGGCGATGTTAAGTTTAATCCATGAAAAAACAACAATTGATTGGCCGCAACACCTAATAATCCACATAAAATTAAAAGCGGAAAATCTTTTTTTTCTATTTTTTCTTTGATAAAAGATTTGATAATCCAAAATAAAATTCCTGCGCCAACAACTCGTAAAAAGATAAAAGCTGATGGACCAATTTTGTTGGGCATAATGCCTTTAGCAATAATGTAATTTGCTCCGTAAATAAGATTTGCACCTAATAAAGCCAGATGGGCTTTTGCAATGTTGTTTTTCAAAATGATAAAATTTGTTATACAAATAACGAACATTTTTATCGATTTTATTTGACAAGTATTTTACTTTAATCTTTTAGTAATAAACAGTAACTTTGACGCTTCTAAAAAGCAGAAAATCACATGCAATACAATCATATTGAGATAGAAAAGAAATGGCAAGAATTTTGGGATAAAAACCAAACATTTAAAGCCAGTAATCCTGCCCTGATAGATGTCGAAGGGAATTCTGATAAACCAAAGTATTATGTGTTAGACATGTTTCCGTATCCGTCTGGAGCAGGATTGCATGTTGGCCATCCGTTAGGGTATATTGCAAGTGATATTTATGCACGTTACAAACGTCATAAAGGATTTAATGTATTGCATCCGCAAGGATATGATTCTTTTGGTTTACCAGCAGAACAATATGCAATTCAGACAGGACAACATCCTGCAAAAACGACAGAAGAAAATATTAAAACATACCGAAGACAATTAGATAGAATCGGTTTTTCTTTTGATTGGTCTCGTGAAGTACGAACTTCAAGTCCTGAATATTATAAATGGACACAGTGGATTTTTATCCAATTGTTCAATTCATGGTACAATAAAGACTCTGATAAAGCAGAAGATGTAAAAACATTAATTGCTGTATTTAAAAAATCTGGAAACGGAAGTATAAACGCTGTTTGTGAAGAAGATATAAAAGAATTTTCTGCAGACGAATGGAAAGCTTTTACAAAAGCAGAACAAGAAGCAGTTTTATTGCAATACCGTTTGACTTATTTGTCAGACACAGAAGTAAATTGGTGTCCAGCTTTGGGAACCGTTTTAGCAAATGACGAAATTGTAAACGGAGTTTCTGAACGTGGAGGTCATCCTGTTGTCAGAAAAAAAATGACACAATGGTCGATGCGAATTTCTGCATACGCACAACGTTTGTTAGACGGATTAGAAAAAATTGATTGGCCACAACCTTTAAAAGATTCTCAAACCAATTGGATTGGAAAATCTGTTGGCGCAATGGTTTCTTTTGATGTCCTATCCCCAACCCTTTCAGAAGGAAAGGGAGCAAAGGCTGACTCTAAAAAAACTCTAGGTTATATGACTGGTGGAAATAATTCTTATTTACTGCTTGAAAAAGCAAAAGAAATGAGAGCGAATCCAACGCCAGCTGAAGCTATTTTATGGAAATCTTTAAAAGGAAAAAAATTAAAATCTAAATTTAGACAGCAGCATTTAATTAATGATTTTATTGTTGATTTTGTGTGCTTGTCAAAGAAATTAATTATTGAAGTTGATGGAAAAATTCACGACTATCAATTAGAAAAAGATGAAGCTAGAACTTTAGAATTAGAACAAAAATCTGGTTTTAAAGTGATCCGATTTAAAAATGAAGAAGTAATCGGTGATATTGATGCAGTTTTATCTAAAATAGATTCCGAATTAAGTAATCAAGCATTTTTACTTTCAAAATTAGAAGAAAAAGAAGTCAACAATAACCATAAACAAGCTAACGCAACAGTTTCCCTTTCCTCAGGAAAGGGAGTAAGGGATAGGATTAGTGTATTTACAACACGTCCAGATACTATTTTTGGAGTTTCATTTATGACACTTGCTCCAGAACACGAATTAGTTTCTAAAATTACAACTTCAGAACAAAAAAAATCAGTTGAAGCCTATGTAAAAGCTACTGCAAAACGTTCTGAACGAGATAGAATGGCAGATGTAAAAACCATTTCTGGCGCTTTTACTGGCGCGTTTGCAATTCATCCGTTTACGGGAAAAGAGATTCCGGTTTGGATTGGAGATTACGTCTTAGCAAACTACGGAACAGGAGCAGTTATGGCAGTTCCTTGTGGAGATCAACGAGATTATGATTTCGCAAAACACTTTGATATTGCCATTCCGAATATTTTTGAAAACGTAGATATTTCAGAAGCTGCACATGCAGATAAAGACGGAACTAAAATAACAAATTCTGATTTCTTAAATGGGTTGTCGTACAAAAAAGCGATGAAACTAGCCATTTATGAAATGGAAAAACAATGTTTTGGAGAAGGAAAAATAAATTACCGTTTGCGTGATGCTGTATTTAGCAGACAACGTTATTGGGGAGAACCTTTCCCAGTGTATTATAAAGAAGGAATGCCGCAAATGATTGACGAGAAACACTTGCCAATTGTATTGCCAGAAGTAGAAAAGTATTTACCAACTGAAGACGGAAAACCGCCTTTAGGAAACGCAACAGAATGGGCTTGGGATTCTCGTGCTAAGAAAGTAGTGAGCAACGATAAGTTGAAAAACAAAACGGTGTATCCGTTAGAATTAAACACCATGCCAGGTTGGGCAGGAAGTTCTTGGTATTTTAAACGTTATATGGATTCGCAAAATTCTGAAGAATTTGCAAGCAAAGAATCGTTGGAGTATTGGAAAGAAGTTGATTTATATATTGGTGGTTCTGAACACGCAACCGGACATTTATTATACGCACGTTTTTGGCAAAAATTCTTGTTTGACAAAGGAATTGTTCCTGTGGATGAGTTTGCAAAAAAACTGATTAACCAAGGAATGATTTTAGGGACGAGTGCTTTTGTTTATAGAATGTTTGGGTATGGAGGAGTTTCTGAGACATCAATTGATAAAGTTGAAGCGGTAAAAGATATATTCACTTCAAACTTTTTTATTACAAAGTTAATTGCTGATAAATTGGAAAGCGATTCTCTAGATGAAAAAACATATCAAGATTTATTAAATAAAGTAAATACTGAAATTGATAAAGCAAATACTAATATTAAAAGCGGTCAAACAAAATTTAATAGCAGTTTAAAAATTGATTTTACGCCAATTCATGTAAAAGTTCAATATGTAAATTCATCTGATGAATTAAATATTGAAGGATTAAAGCAAGATAAAGAGTTTGGAAAGGATTATAAAAATGCTATTTTCATAGGTGAAAAAGGAGAAATTATAGAGGGAGATAATGACGTTTATAAAGTTGGAAGAGAGGTAGAGAAAATGTCTAAATCTAAATTGAATGTACTTAATCCAGATAATATCTGCGATGAGTATGGCGCGGACAGCCTTAGGCTGTTTGAGATGTTTTTAGGGCCGTTAGAGCAAGCAAAACCTTGGAAAACTTCTGGTATTTCGGGTGTCTATTCGTTCTTGAAAAAATTATGGAAGTTGTACCATTCGGGAGAAAACGGAACGTTTTATGTGGACAACTCCCCTCCTTCGGAGGGGTCGGGGGAGGAATTAAAAGTATTGCATAAAACCATTAAAAAAGTAGAAGAAGATATTGAGAATTTCTCTTTCAATACATCAGTTTCTACTTTTATGATTGCAGTAAATGAGTTAACTGCATTAAAATGTAACAAGCGTGCAATTTTAGAACCATTGGCAATTTTAGTATCGCCATATGCGCCACATATTGCAGAAGAATTGTGGAGTTTATTAGGAAATAAGGAGTCAATTTCTACGGCAGATTTCCCTGTTTTTGAAGCGAAACATTTGGTAGAAAGTTCTAAAACGTATCCAGTTTCATTCAACGGTAAAATGCGTTTTACCTTAGAATTGTCGTTAGATTTATCAAAAGAAGAAATTGAAAAAACAGTAATGGCTCACGAAAAAACAATTGCTCAACTCGCAGGGCGAGAGCAAAAGAAAGTGATTATCGTTCCAGGAAAAATCATAAACATCGTTGGTTAAAGGCGCAGCCTTTTTTGGTATTGAACTTTTTTGTGGATGCGTTGAGCTTTCTTATTGTATTTATAAAAACATCTCGATACAATTTTGATGAAAAATCAAATTCACTCGATGTGACAGTACGTGAGTAATTAAACGCAAGAGTAAGAACACAATGTCAGTTCGAGTGATTTTTGAGAAACGAAAAAATTTTATCGAGAACTTTTAAAAAAGAAACTTAGATTACTTATTTAAAATTCAAAAAGTTAAAAGTTATTACACAGTTTGAATGACTTTTATATTTAACTATCTTGTGGCGCTAAATAGTTGCATAAACCGAAACGTAATCAAACAAGAAAAGTACATCAATGTTTAAAAATATATCATTACGGATTCGTATTTTTTTAGCCATGATTTTATTGGTGCTAATGGCATCTGTACTAATTGTTGGAGTAACTATTTATCAATACGATGAAGAAACAAAAAAGTATAATCTTGAGCGTTTTGGGCGAAAAGAAGAAGCAACAAAAGTAAGCATAGAGCTTTTATTAATAAGAGCTTCTGAAGGTTTTGTTACTACAAATAACCTTTCTAAAATATTTCAACAACGTATTTTTGAGATATCGTATATACATAAATTAGACATTTCAATTTTTGATTTAGATGGAACATTACAAGTAACTTCTAATGTCAAACCATTTAATAATGGAACAAACGAAACGATTCCTAAAACTATTTTAAGCGCTTTAGAAACAGGATCTTCAGATAGAATTTTTAAAAGTAATATTAAAGATAATATAAGTTATGAAACATCATATACCTATATTACAGATATTCAGTTTAATCGCATAGGAATTTTACAGTTAAATTTTTCTCAAGACAACACCGAGCAAGAAAAAGAGCTGAAAGAATTTATGTATAGATTGGCTTATGTGTATGTATTGATGTTTTTAGTGGCCATATTTTTAGCCTACTTTTTATCGAGTTATATTACAAGATCCATCAAAACAATTTCAGGAAAATTAGATCAAACCCGGTTAAATAAACGCAACGAAAAAATTGAATTAGGCTCTGCAAGTTCAGAGATTAAGACGCTTGTTGATGCTTATAATAGCATGATTGATGAATTGCAAGAGAGTGCAGTAAAATTAGCCAAAAGTGAACGTGAACAGGCTTGGAGAGAAATGGCAAAGCAAGTGGCCCATGAAATTAAAAATCCATTAACTCCTATGCGATTAACTGTGCAAAGCTTCGACCAAAAATTTAATCCAGAAGATCCAAAAATAAAAGAAAAGGTTAAAGAATATAGCCAAACGTTAATTCAACAAATAGATGTTATGAGTTCTATAGCCTCTGCTTTTTCCGATTTTGCTAAAATGCCCACTCGAAAAAGAGAGAGAATTGATGTAGTAGAAGTCGTAAAGCTGGCGTTAGATATTTTTAATGAATCTTTTATTGAGTATAAAGCGAGTGAAACATCGCTATTTTTAAATTTTGATAAAACACAATTAATTCGGATTGTAACCAATTTGATAACCAACGCAATTCAAGCTACAGAAAACAAATCAACCCCAAGTATTGAAGTGTCTGTTTTTTCCAAAAAAGAGCAGGTTATAATTACGGTTTCCGACAATGGTAAAGGAATTGAAGAAGCATTAACCGCGTTAATTTTTGAGCCTAAATTTACCACTAAATCGAGCGGAATGGGATTAGGACTACCAATGATAAAACAAATAATTGAAGCGTATGACGGAACCATTTCTTTTGTATCAGAAGAAGATGTTGGAACGGTATTTACAGTACGATTACCAAAAATATAATTTAAAACAATATCACCTTGAGCGCATTCGAAAGGTTAAAAAAACAGAGAGATGAATTTTGAAAATATTCTTATAGAAAATAGCAATGGATTAGCGACCATTACTATTAACAGACCAAAAAAATTAAACGCACTAAATAAAGCGACGATTGAAGAATTACACGAAGCTTTTAAAATGTTAAATACAGACAGAACGGTTCAAGTAATCATCATTACAGGAAGCGGTGAAAAAGCATTTGTAGCAGGTGCAGACATTTCAGAATTTGTTCATTTTTCTGTTGAAGAAGGAGAAGAATTAGCAAGAAAAGGACAAGAAATTTTGTTTGATTTTGTTCAGAATTTATCTACTCCAGTTATTGCAGCTATAAATGGTTTTGCGCTGGGTGGCGGTTTAGAATTGGCAATGGCAAGTCATTTTAGAATTGCATCCGATAATGCGAAAATGGGATTACCAGAAGTATCTTTAGGAGTAATTCCTGGTTACGGAGGCACACAACGTTTAGCACAATTAGTTGGCAAAGGAAGAGCCATGGAATTGGTGATGACTGCGGGAATGATTTCTGCAGAAGAAGCGAAAATTTTTGGGTTGGTAAATCATGTCGTTACTCAGGAAGAATTGTTGCCATTAGCAGAAAAAATTGCAAATAAAATACGTAGAAATTCACCTGTTGCAATTGGCGCTGCAATTAAAGCAGTAAACGCAAACTTTAAAGATGGAGTTAATGGCTTTGCGATTGAAATTGAACAATTTGGAAACTGTTTTGGAACTGAAGATTTCAAAGAAGGAACAACGGCATTTTTAGAGAAGAGAAAAGCGAATTTTACAGGAAAATAATTTTCTGTTTTTATTCAAAAACGTGTAAAAATAGATAGTTTTTTGATGATAATTGATTAAAAACAATCAAAAAGGAGTGTTTTTTTGTTTTTCTGATTATTTTTTTCCGTTACATTCTGCATAAAATTGTTCTAAAAATTGTTCCATATACAAATGCCTATTCACAGCAATTTGTTTCCCTGTTTTAGTATTCATTAAATCTTTTAAGAGTAAGAGCTTTTCATAAAAATGATTGATAGTCGGCGCAGAAGATTTTTTATATGCTGCTTTCGTTAATTGTAAATTGGGAGAAATGTTTGGATTGTACAATGCTCTATTTTTGAAACCACCATAATTAAAACAACGTGCAATACCAATTGCGCCAATTGCATCCAACCTATCAGCATCTTGAATGACATCTAACTCAGAAGAAGAAAACGTTGTACTAGTGTCTAAACTAGATTTATAAGAAATATAATGAATAATATTTTCAATATGAATAACAACATTTTCTTCTACATGTTGGCTTTCTAAAAAATTACGTGCCATTTTAGGGCCAATAGTTTCATCACCATTATAAAATTTTGCATCTGCAATATCATGTAGCAAAGCACCTAAAGAAACTATAAATCCGTCAACTTTTTCATCTTTTGCAATCAATAAAGCATTCTTATAAACACGCTCTATATGAAACCAATCGTGACCGCCTTCTGCATCTTTTAATGTTTCTTTTACAAAAGCTATTGTATTCTCAATAATTTGTGATTTATTCATCGGATAAAAATAAAAAAACCACGTCAATTAACGTGGTTTTTATCTAATAATATTTTTGTATATAATAACCTTCTTCCCTTCGGAAAAATGCCTTAGGCAGATGAACTTAACAAAACTCTTCGTAAGCTTGTGCTAAGTTTTGAGCAATCATTTGTGCAGATCTCCCTTCAATATGGTGGCGCTCTAACATGTGCACCAAGTTTCCATCTTTAAACAGCGCAATAGCTGGTGATGATGGAGGAAAAGGAATCATAAACTCTCTTGCTTTTTGTGTAGAAGCCGTTTCTACACCAGCAAAAACTGTTGTTAAATTTGTAGGCACTTTATCTGCACCTAAAGATGCAATTGCACCAGGTCTTGCAGTTCCGGCAGCACAACCACAAACAGAATTAACCATTATTAAGGTTGTTCCTTCTTTTGCCAAAGCATTTTCTACATCTTCAGCACTATATAAAGCGTCAAAACCTGCGTTTATTAATTCGTCACGCATCGGTTTTACTAATTCTTCTGGATACATAATTTATGTTTTTTTAGGCAACAAAGATACAGCTATTTTTCGGAAATAATTAAATCGAATTTTAACTTTTGCTAAAGTTTGGTGAAATAGAAATTGACAATTTTATATAAATAAATGGTCGCAATTATTTGTTGAAGACGATTATTCTAGTCAAATCAAGTCCCTGAATTTGGCAACTGAGCGTAGTCGAAATTACAATTGAATGAAGTATCTTTGAGGCTTTAAAAAATAAAAAGATGGGGAGTTTTACCAAATGGTTGGGTGCAGGATTAGGGTTTACCTTAGGCGGTCCAATAGGAAGTATTATAGGATATGCTGTTGGAAGCTTTGTTGATGGGTTTTCTAAGGAAGATATCCAAAGAGAATATCAAACAACACAATCTAGAGGTCATAGAAATAATACTCAATCAGGAGATTTTGAAATTAGTTTGCTGGTTTTAGCATCTGTTGTTATTAAAGCAGATGGAAAAGTAGATCAACGTGAATTAGATTTTGTGCGTTCTCAGTTTGTTGGAATGTATGGAAAAGAACGAGCAAATCACGCCTTTAAATTATTTAGTGGAATTATTAAAAAAGATGTTTCCGCACATCAAGTTTGTGTGCAAATAAAACAACACATGCCGCATGCTTCTAGATTGCAGTTGCTACATTTTTTATTCGGAATTGCAAAAGCAGATCAGTTTGTATCCACTTCTGAAGTGGAAGAAATTAAAAAAATTTCCGGATATTTAAATATCAATCAACATGATTATGAATCTATAAAAGCCATGTTTTATGACGAATCTGATAGTGCGTATAAAATCTTGGAAATCACAAAATCTGCAACAGATGATGAGCTGAAAAAAGCCTATAGAAAGATGGCAAAAAAATATCACCCAGATAAATTACAAGGATTAGGAGAAGAACATATAAAGGGCGCAAAAGAAAAGTTTTTGCAGATTCAAAATGCGTACGAAAAAATAAAAAACGAACGCAAAATTTAATTTAAAAGACAATTTCCCCCTATTTCTCTTAGAAAATGAGAAACAATTTAGTTTTTTTAAATAAAAAACCTATATTTGTTTTTTAAATAGTTATTATCCTCCCCAATTTAGACCGCTAAACACTAAACTCTAAAAGCGTTTTTTTTGGGATTTTTTATGCGGTTTTAGTATGATATAGTTGACTAATATAAACCAAACATAAAAAATTCTGATGAAAAATATTTTCAGAAGTATCTTCTTTTTAGCTACTTTTTTAGCGATAACAAATGCGGCAACAGCACAAACAGCAGGGTTAATTTACGAAGGAACAGATCCTAATTCGGTATTAGACCCGAATAATGACGGCTATGTTTCTAAAATTCAGTCACAAATTCCAGGAGCGGTAGCAGCAGGGTTTCCCTCCTTTTACCCAGCATCAATAATCCCAGATATTTTATATAGTGAAATAAGCTATAAACCTATCCCTAAATTTGCAACTGAGCCTACAGAAGATTTAGGACCAGGTCCTGACTGTTTTTATACAGATATGGTGCCAGATGCTAATGGAGAATCTACCTATTATTTTAACGATGGAGCAAATATGCTGTTTCGTTTTCGATTAGGTGGTACAGCGCCAAACTCGAAAGGATATACCGTATTAATTGATATCGATGGAAAATTTGGTAGAACTGGCCCAAACGCAGACCCAAATGCGGTTACAGGAAATTTAGGGTTTGAGGTAGAGATTGTACTACGTACCAATTTTGGAGTTAGCGTTTACAATATTGATGGAGAAGGTGGTAGTGGAGGAACAGAAGTAGGAACTTTTGCTGATAGAGCATATGCAGATTATGCTATAAAATCACTTTCATTAACAACCAATTGTAATGACCCTGATTATTTTTATGATTTTTATGTGCCATTTACTGATTTAACAGCAGCAAAATTTGGAAATGTAGGAATAGAAATTCTTCCAACCACAAAAGTAAGAATGGTTACCCTTACGTCTATCAATCCTAAAAGAGCGACAGGTAATAATGGTGTTTCGGATTTAGGAGGTACAGATGATACTTCTGGAACTACAGATTTTTTAGGAGAACAAATTATTAATGGACAAACACCTACTGATGGAACTGTAAATGACCCTCCTTTAAGAAAAGCAGCGTGTCCTACAGTAGATTCGGTTGTATTAACAAATACTACAATTACTGGAACGACATCAGAAGGCGATAACGCAATACTTAAAGTATATAAAACTAGATCAGGTACCACAACATTAATTGGAACCGCAACCGTTGCTTCTAGTGGTATTTGGACATTAACTAATGGAGGAAATACGCTTGACGGAGGCACACTATTACTGCAAGTTAGTGATGTCATAACCGCTACGGCAGAAGTCACAACAATTGGAGGGACTTCTTTAACATTAAGTGGTACATCAAATAGTGATTGTGATCCGGAAACAGTAACGGCTAGTTCTTGTACACAATTAAGTTCGCCATCGCCTGATAATTTTTTAAATTCAGGGACTCTTACAGGTACCTTTTTAGCAGACGGAACCTACCCTACTGCTGGTGGAGCATATACAGTCTTTGTTTACGATGGAGTCACAGGAGAAAAAGTGAATTCAGTTGATGGTGGTACAAATAATGTTAGCAGTGGTTTATCCGCAACTATAGGGGGTTCAGGTACTGGTACAACATGGAGTATAGGTATCGGATCAGGAAAGAAATTTTATAATGATTTAAGATCATTTTCTTTTACCATACAAGCAAATACTGCTCCTTGTGTTTCTGAAAAAGGACCACCTAAATCGACTCCTAAAACAGGTTGTACAGCAGATACGAATTTACAGCCTAGTCTAACAGCATTAGAAACAGGAGCAACAACTTTGAGTGGTACTTTTGTGAATGATCCAACTGGAGCAACTGCAGAAATAAGATTAATTATTAATGGCACATTATCTAATATAAGTACTACTTATACAAAAGCTACAGATGCAAAGGCATTTAGTTTAGATGTTTCTAGTTTAACGTTAGCTACCACAGATGTATTAAAAATTATTGCTAGAGATATTGGTGCAACTAATTTATGTAATACTGTAGAATCTGGAACAGTTTCTCCAACAGCTCCAGTAGTGCAATCTTCAAATCCAATTGTAACAGGTACGTATTGTGCTGCTTTAAATTCAGTTACAACTATTTCGGGGACTTCGTCTGAAATAGGAGGAACAGTTACTTTATATACTGCAGATACTTTTGGAGGAACAAAATCTGCAGCTTTAGCAACAACTGGAGATGCTACAATTACTGTAACTGCTAACGGTTCTTGGTCTGTTACAGCAGATGCAGCAATTAATACTGGTAAGTTTATTTTTGCTAAAGTGCAAAATACCGGCGAAACAATTAGTGCTTTTTCAACACAATCTATAGAAATTAAAGAAAAAACAGCATTTACAACACTAGTACTTACTTCGGACCCTATAACAGAAGGTGATGCAAGCATTACAGGAACAAGCATTGGATTAGCAACAGGTACAACCATACAATTATATCAAGATGGTGCTATTATCGACGGAGCAACTACAACACCTGCTGTAAATGGTTCTTGGACAATTTCTGGTTTAACAGCTGCAGGGAAAAAATTATTTACAAATGCAGTAGTTACAGTAACAGCAATAGAACCTGGTAAATGTGAAAGTGTAGCATCAAATAGTAAAACAGTTGTATGTACACCACCAGCAGCATTTACTATATCCGGAACTTTAACCACCCCAATTTGCGCCGGTACAGCTTATACAAATGCAATAACAATAAGTGGTACAGAAACAGGTGTTATTTATCAAGTTTTTGATCAAAATGATAATTCAGTTGGCCCGTCAAAACCAGGGACAGGATCTGCAATGACAATTAGTACCGACGGATTAGGAACAACAGTTACAGATTTAAAAGTAAAAGCGTATAAAATACCAAATGGTTCATGTACAATTACAACATCTACAAATACGTTAGGTTCAATAGTTGTAAATCCATTACCAACAGTTACGTTGGGTGCAAATCCATCAGTAATTTTTGACAATACTAATGCCGCTAGAACAGTTACTATTGGTTATAAAACACCATCTACCGGAACACCTAACCAATATAAAATTGTTTTTGATGATGCAGACTTTACAGCATCAAATGGAGCATTGGCATTATTTTCATCATTAACTACACCAACAGGAACTTTACAAAATATTTCTATTACCGTTCCTCTAAATAAAGCTGTAGGAGTATATACAGCAACATTTTCAATCAAGGAAGCTGCCAATAGTTGTGAAAAATCGTACCCGATAACTATTACAATTTTGGATGCATCTGCACCAGCCATTACACCAACGAGTTCTGCTTTAACTGCTTGTTCAGGGGATGTGAATTTTTCTTATACAACAGGTACTAATACTTCAGCAACCTCTACTTATAGTATAGATTTTGATATTACAGCCAATCAACAAGGTTTTTCAGACGTAACAGACGCTACTTTACCTAATGCTACAGCAGGAGATATTGTTATAACAATACCTTCAACTGCAGTAAATGGGACATATAATGGAATACTCACTGTAAAAGAAGCAGGTCTTATTAGTGCAGAATATGCATTTACAGTAACTGCCAATGTACCAACAGGAGGAACTATAGGCTCTGACCAAACTGTGACAGATGGGAACGATGTTGCAGCATTTACTTCTACGGCAGATGGTACAGGAGATGGAACTTTAACTTACTTGTGGCAATCAGCTACTACCTCAGACTTCTCAGGTACAGTAACTGATCTTGGAAGCTCAAATAGTACAACTTATGATTATGGAAATATTGGTGCAACTACAACCTATTTTAGAAGAAAGGTTTCTGCTACTGTAAACACAGTTGAATGTTTTGCTTACAGTAATGTAATTACGGTGAATTCAGGTGATTGTCCAACACTAGCCTTAGCAATTGATGGAACTACTAGTAATCCATTAACAGCTGGAGGAATAGATGGAAAAATTGTGGTGTCAAGTGCAGATATTGTAAATAATACAGTGTATAGTGTTAGTTACAAAAAAGGTGGTGTTTTAGTTACAGCATTTAATATTACAAGTGAATTTACTGGAAATAAGATTAAAATCACAAATTTAGGTGCAGGTGCGTATACAGAAATAAATGTAACCTATGCAGGATGTACAAGTCCAAATACAACGCATACATTAACAGATCCAGCCAATAATCCACCAACGACCAACAACCTTACCAATTCGAGTATTTTGAGTACCGCAGGCGCGACAGCTATTGTGAACCCAACCGGAGCAGACACAGATGGTACTGTAACGGCTTATGTTATCAAAAGTTTACCGTCAGCAGCTAGTGGTATCTTATATTTATCAGATG